>Ga0101944_10000019_pt1:0-57500 | contig 665953 bp, 586 predicted proteins | sample DewCreD2012metaG_FD_75245 | JGI IMG/M metagenome (GOLD analysis project Ga0101944, IMG submission 75245) | Hot spring sediment bacterial and archeal communities from British Columbia, Canada, to study Microbial Dark Matter (Phase II) - Dewar... ...
CCCCACCGCCTCCTGCACGTGCTCCGCGGCGCGGCGCCGGTCGGCGGGCGTCACCAGTTTCCCTTCACCAGCGCTTCCAACGCCTTCTTGTCCAGCGTCAGGTCAGCCACAATCTGCTTCAGCCGCCGATTTTCGTCTTCCAGCTGTCGCAGCCGCTTCGCGTCGCTCACCCCAAGCCCACCGTACTTCGCTCGCCATCGGTGAAACGTCGCCTCACTGATCCCCAGCTGTCGGCACAGGTCCGCCACCCTCATCCCCGCCTCCGCCTGCTTCAACACGCCGATGATCTGCTCCTCGCTGAATCGGCTCCGCCGCATCGTCCGCTCCCTCCTCGAAGTCTACCGGCCAGGCTCTCATTTCTCCTGGTCCAGTTTCCGGGGAGCAGGTCAGACGCAATCTTTCGCGACTGGATGAGCTGCTCATGGCGCTTCTCCAGCTCGTCCATCATGCGGTTGATGGTCCACACCGTCGCGTGAATCTCGTTGCCCTCCTTGCCGTACGGGGTGATTCTCTGGAACAGGCCCGAGGCGACAGCCTCGCACTCCCGCGTGATCCGAGCCAGCGGCCGGACGACGTTTTCGCCGACTGCAAAAACGACGTAGCCCAGGAGGACGAGCAGCACGATTAGGCTCACGAGCGGCAGGGGGATTAGTGCCTGGAGGCGCTTGTTGATGGAGCGCCGCTCAGTATCGACCATCTGTTCGGCCAGGACCAGCAGGTTCTACCCGTGGCCGCGCACCTTCTTCTGGAGCTCCTCGCAATTCTGGCCGGCACAGGTGGCGTGGTGAAGCTCCTCCATTGCCCGGGCGTACTGCTGGACGTGGTGCTGGAAGTGGGCGAAGCCGGCGGAGCCCAAGGCGTCGACCAGCGTGGCGCGGTCCCGCGTCAAGAGCACCTCGAGGCGGCTCGTGTAGGCGACGTTCTCCTCGTAGTTGAAGGCCTGGCGGTACAGGAAGTAGTTCTTCTCGTACCGCCGCATCTCGAGGATCGTGCTGTTGAGCTCCTCGGCCAGCTCGAAGACCTCCATGGAGTGGGCAAGCTTCAAGAAGGTGATGTAGTTGAGGGCGATGATGGCAGCCATGAAGACGAAGCACGCTGCAAACGCCGCGGCTATCTGCGCACGGATGGTCGGGGGGCCGATGCGCACCAGATGATTATGACTCACCCCTGGAGCCTAGGTGCAGCCACCACCGGCCGGATGGGACGAAGGGGGGCCGTCAGCGGGAATGAGCGGCAACCCAGGGCAACATCGCCTTGGCGCGGTTGAAGGCGTCCTCGGCAAGCGCCGGGTTGTGGGCCCCCTTGGCGGCGATGAGCGCTTGCTGGATGGCCTCAGCCGCCGTCAGCGACTGGCGGTGCGCCGCCACCGTCGGGCCGCTCTCGCGGCCCAGCGATTCCCGGGCGGCGGCCACGAGCACCGCGAGCTGCTGCACGCGCGCCTGATCGGCGTTGATCCATTCCACGAGCATCGCGTCGTAGCCTTCCTCGTGGCAGCCGATGCAGGCCTTCTGCACGGTCTTCACGACTCCTTCCCGGCTCGCCAGGTCGTGGCAATCGGTGCAGGCGGTTCCCGCCTGGGCCATCACGTCTGCCTGCCCGGTGATGCTGGTGCCGGCGAGGCGGCCGTTGTACATGCTGGCCTGCGCTGCGTGGCAACTCTCGCACGTCCGGCGCTGTTCCTTCCCGTGGTGGCACGACATGCAGGCGTCGGCCTCGATCACCGTCTTGCCGTGCTCCTCCAGCGAGTGGCAGCGATCGCAGGTGATGCCAGCGGCCAGGTGGCGGTTGTGGTCGTACACCATGTTGGCGAAGGGCAGGCGGGAGCCCAGGTGGGAGGTGGAGTGGCAAACCCGGCAGTAGCCCGAGGCGGAGGCCAGGACGGTTGGCGGGGGTGGGACCGCCTGCCCGGCGCGGTGGAGGAGCGCCGCGGCGTCGCTGCGAGCCACGCGCAGGAGCTCGACGGCGTAGTGAATGTTGTGCTCGCCGCGCCCCTGGCCGATGAAGTCCAGGTTGTGCCGGGCACGCTGGAGGGGAGGTCCCGAACGCCCCGCCGTCGCCTCGGCGCGGGCCACCAGCGCGCTCACCTCCCGGGTCAACTCGCCAATGCCGCGGACCCAGTCGTCCACCATGCGGTCGTAACCTTCCCCGTGGCAGGTGACGCAGGACTTTCGGAGCTGCTCGGCACCCTTGCGGGGGTCGCCCCCCGGCTCGCCGTGACAGGAATCGCACGCCACCCGGGCCAGGAACATGGTGGAGGGCGTGTCGGGCACCCCCTCGCCGCCGATGCCGATGTACATCTTCTCCTGGGCAGTGTGCGCCGGCCGGTGGCAGTTCTCGCAGCTCTCGCCCAACGCCGCCGCCATCTGCACCTTGCCGTGCTCCATGGCGTTGTGGCAGCGCTTGCAGTCGATGAGCCGCTTGCCTAGGTGGATGGCGTGGACGCGCTCCTCGTCCTCGTAGGCCTCGATGCGGCTGACGTGGCAGGTGCCGCAACGCCCCTTGGGCACGTTGGCGTCGCCGCGCACCACCTCCACGTGGCAGTGGTCGCACCGCACGTTGCGCTGGAGGTAGCTGCCGTGATCGAACTGGAACCCCTGGTGGGTCACCACCGTGGCCGGCGGGCCATGGCACACGAGGCAGCCGGTCACCGCCTGCCCCTTCTCCGCCCCCTTGAAGTGGCAGGTGAAACACACCGACTCCTCCACCGCCACGTGGGTCGCCATCTCCCCACCCTCGCCCATGGTCAGCCCGGAGTGGCAGGAGGTGCAGTGCAGGCGCTTGCCCCGCCGCATCTCGCCCAGGTGGTTGCGGTGGGAGAAGTGAATGCCCTTGAGGAACGGCTCGTCGGGGTCGAGGTCCTGCTTCTCGTGGCAGGCGAGGCAGCGCCCGTCGGGCACCTCGGCGCGCAACTGGAGCGAGTAGATGCCGGTGGCGTACCTGAGGTAGGTGGCGGACAGCACCCAGCGGTACTCCCGGTGGCACTCCACGCAGGCGACGTCTTTGTGCGTGGAGCCCCGCCACGCCTGGATGTAGGGTTTCATGATGTGACACGAGCCGCAAACGGCGGCGCTGGAGGAGGCAAAGTAGAACACCGCCTGGACCACAGCCAGCACTGCCAGCACCGCGCCGGCCAGGGTGAGGAGGGCGCGCCGGTGCTCCACCAGCCCCTCGCGGATGGCGAGCCAGAGGTGGTTCATGACTGCCCCCCCGCCGGCTCGCCGTCCCGCGCCGAGGCCTCCGCCCTCGCCCGCATGATGCGCTCGTACTCCAGGGGGTGCTCCTCGATCATCTCGCGGGCGGAGATCTTGCCGGTGAGGAAGGTCTTGTTCATGGGGAACTTGTGCGGATTCAGATGGACGTTGTAGAAGTGCCAGATGACGATGGCGAGGGTGGCGAGGAGCGCCTCGTCGGAGTGCGCCTCCTTGGCAATGTCCGTCACCCACTTGGGGACGAAGCGGAGGAAGAACTCGGTGAACCAGAGCAACGTCCCCGAGCCGATCATGATGACCATGCCCCAGTAGACCGCCCAGTAGTCGAACTTCTCCACATAGGAGAAGCGGTCGAAACGAGGGCGCTCGTCGGTCTTCCCGAGGTAGTAGCGGATCTGGGTGTAGACGTCCACCGCGTCCTTGGGGCCGGGGAGGAGGAGTTTGAAGTTCTGCCGCCCCTCGCGGGTGAAGACGATATAGAGCATGTGCCAGACGGCCACCACGGCAAGCCCGGTGGCGGCCACGCGGTGGACGATGGGGGAGGTATCCGGGCCGCCGAACACGCCGATGAGGAAGCGCGCCCACCCGTGCTCGTGGAACTTCAGGGGGAGGCCGGTGAGGATCAGGAAGATCACCGACAGCGCCATGAGCCCGTGCTGGAGGCGCAGGTTCAACGAGAGGCGCTGGAACTCCTCGGCGGGGACGCCCTCGGTGGCGGCCGCCGCGGCGGCGGCCCGCCGCGCCCGACGCTCGTTGCGGCGCTGCAGCACGAGTTCACGCCGTACCCAGGTGGCGAAGCGGGGGCGAAGCTCAGGGGCCATACGCGCGGCCCGGGCCGACGCCTCTTCCGGGCTCAGGGCGTGGGTGTCCGAGAGTTCGCGGGCGATGGCTTCTTCCAGCGGGGTCGGCGGCTCACTCACGATGGCTCTCCGCGTTTCTGGCGTGGCGCAACTTCTTCGAGAGGTCCAGGAGGATGTGACCGATGAGACCGGCCATGGTGGAGATCGTCAGCACCTTGAAGAAGAGGGCCACCCAGTAGATCACCCCGGCGTCGCGGCTGGACGGGTCCACGTGGAAGCGGCCGCGGGCGTAGTTGGCGTTGGCCCCTTCGTGGCAGCCGGTCTTGCCGCAGGTGGCGGGGATGTTGGCCGGGTTCACCGACGAGCGCGGGTCGGCGGGGGGGAGCACGGCGTGGGCGGTGTGGCAGGAGGCGCAGTTGGCCACCCGCGTCGACCCGAGTTCGTTGGCGATGCCGTGGAACGAGTGCTTGAAGGTCTTCACCGGGTTGACCGGAATCTCGTAGCGGGTGTTGAACTCCATGGACCCATGGCAGTTCGAACAGGTCTCCGGGATGTGTGTGGCGGAGACCTCCGAGGCGGTTTCTTTGGGAGGCAGGATGTTGTGCTCGCCGTGACAGTTGGAGCAACTCGGCGCGTCCTGGTTGTTGCGTGCGAGGAGCGCCTGCCCGTGCACGGACTCGCGGTACTGGGCGAACACCTCCAGGTGGCAGCGCCCGCAGGTCTCGGGTTGCCGGCGCTTGCCGGTGTGCGAGGCGGGGTCGTCGCGCTTGGCTACGTCGTGCCCGCCGTGGCAGTCCTGGCAGAGGGGCGCCCTGGTGTTCCCCGCCAAGCGGAGGCGGCCGTGCACCGACTTGGTGTACCCCTCGTAGTTCACGTCCTCCGGCGCCCCCACCGGGTTGCCCGGGAAGTGGCAGCGCTGGCAGTTCACCGGAGCGAGCCCCGCCGGGTGGGGGATGGCGGCAATGTCGGCGTGACAGTCCACGCACTGCCAGCGGGCGTGCACGGACGCGGCCAACGGGCGCTCGTCCACGTACAGGGACCGCGCGGTGCCGTCCTCAGCCACGACCTTGAACTCGGGGCGGCTGTGGCAGATGCCGCACTGGCGCAGGACCGGGGCGACCGGGGGGGGCGGGCCTCCCGGCTGGGCCAGGGCCGCCGGTGCGGCCAGCACAACGGCCAGGGCGGCGCGCCTCATGGCTCGTCCCGCTCCCCGTCGTCGCGTGGTTCCTCCGGGCCGAACAGCTCCTCGTACTCGAGGCGGTGCTCGCGGAAGAGCCGCTCGGCGCTGATGGTGCCGGTAAGGAACGTCGTCTGCATCGGGAAGTTGCCCGGGGACAGGTGGACGATGTAAAGGTGCCAGCCGAAGAGCAGCAGGAAGAGGATCAACCCCTCGTAGCCGTGGACGATGGCGGTGACGTCGATGACCCACTTGGGCATGACGGCCATGGCCTGGGTGTGAAACCAGAGTACGAAGCCGGTGCCGATCATGACCAGGGAGCCAAGACCCGCCCCCCAGTACTGGAGCTTCTGCAGCGGGGTGAAGCGGCCGAACGGCGGCGGTTCCGGCCGGCGGCCTAGGTAGTACGCGATGAGGGCGCCTACCGCACTGAAATCGGCCCGCGTCGGCAGCATGGCCATGAGCTGCCGGTGCCCCCGCTCGGTGAACACCACGTAGAGGAAGTGCCAGACCACAATGAGCATGAGGAGCACGGCGAAGCATCGATGGAGGATGCCGCGGGTCTCCATCCCCCCTTCCAGGGCAATGAGTGTGCGGCCGAGCCAGGTGCCGTGGGCGAACAGCGCCAAGCCGGTGACGGCGAGGACCGTGAGGGTGACGAGGAGCGCCCAGTGCTGGGCGAGTTCCACCGCCGTGAAGCGCCGCACCCTGGCCTGTTTGCTGGGTGGGTTGTCCGGCACGTCAGTCACGGTTCCTCCTCCGGCGCCGCCAGGTGCCGATCTGTTCCAGGGCGATGTAGGACGCGAGAACGGCAATGAGGACCGCCAGCACCACGCGGGCGACGCTCCGCAGCGCGGTGGGAGCGGCCGGGATCTCGGCGGCGTCCTGCACAACGGTGGCCCACCCCAACGCGGTCATCATCGTGTCGCCCCCCGGGGAGAATCTACCACCCGTCACGCTCCCGTTGCAATCGTACAACCATGTAACCATCAAGGCAAGTGCCGGTAGAGTCTCCCGTCACGTGGTCGGCCCGAGCCGACGGGCGAGGGCCCTCCCCAGCAGCCGCAGGCGCTCCGGCCAGGGGAGCCGCCACAGGTTGGTGGCGACCACCCCCTTGGTGAAGAAGGTCTTCTGCGAGTAGTCGATGGCCACCTCCACCACGACCGGGATCCCGCTGCGGGCGAGGCGCAACGCCTCCCCCACCCCCGGGCGGGCCTCGTCGTCGCGGCCGATAAAGAGGAACCGACAGCCCGCCGCCCGCGCCAGCGCCTCCACCTCGAAAGGGGGCAGGCGGGAGCAGGTGGCTCGCTGCAGTGCCGTGCGCTGGAACTGGGCGATCTGGGCCAGCTCCTCGTCCCGCAGCACGCACACCACCGGCGCCGCCCGGTAGGCGGCCGCGGTGAGCAGCTCGAGGCCGGTCATGAGCAGAGCACCGTCGCCGGTGAGGGCGATGACGTCCCGGGAGGGGTTGGCGAACTTGGCGCCGATGGCTGCGGGGACGCTGTACCCCATGCAGGAGAAGTCCACTGGGGCGAGGAAACGCCGCGGTCCAGGAAGGCGCAGGTGCTCCATGGCGAGGAAGGTGCCGTTGCCGCTGTCGGTGACGAAGATGGCGTCCTCGCCGCACAGCGCCTCCAGGGCGGCGAAGAGCGCGGCAGGGGCGACCCGGCCCTGCCCGGTCCTGGCCTGCTGGAGCGCACGTACCTGCCGGTGCCCCTCGGCGATCTCGGCGGCAATGGCGGTGGCGTCCCGCCGCGCCGCCGGCAACTGGTCGAGGAGGGCAGCGAGAAACGCAACGGCGTCCGCCGCCACCGCCACACTCGCCGGGTAGTTTCGGTTCAGCACCGCGGGGTCCGCGTCCACGTGAATCAACGTCGCCGGCGGCCTCACCCCGTAGCTGCCGGTGGCCACCTCCCCGAAGCGACACCCCACGGCGAGCAGCGCGTCGCATGATGCGGCGACGCGTTGCACGAAGGGGGGAGCGGCGGCCCCAAAGCCGTTCCAGAGGAACAGCGGGTGGTTCTCCGGGAACACCCCCTTCCCGGAGATGGTGGTGGCGACCGGCGCCGCCAGCCGCTCGGCGAGCTCGCGCACCGCTGCTGCTGCGGAGGTCGCCCCGGCACCGACGTACAGCATGGGTCGGCGAGCCTCCCCGAGGCGTCGCGCCGCCTCCGCCACGGCGGCCGCCTCGGCCACTCGGGGGGGCTCCGGTGCGGCGCTCCAAGAAAGATCGCCCAGCTCCTCGGTGAGGAGGTAGTGGTTGGCCGGGACGATGACCGCCGCCGGGCCCGGCGGGCTGCGGCGAGCGAGGGCGAAGGCGCGGCGCAGGGCGGGGTAGATGTCGGCGGCGCGATGAACGACCTCCACGCCCTTGACGATGGGGGCGAGCAGGGCCTGCTGGTCGATGTCGTGGAGCTGGAAGGCGTTCCCCGTGTCGTCGCGGATGCCGCACCCCAGCACCACGAGGGGGACGGTGTCCAGAAAGGCCTCGGCGATCCCCGAAAGCGCGTGGGTCACCCCGGCGCCGGGCACCAGGTTCACTACCCCCACCTGGTCCGAGCTGCGGGAGACGCCGTCCGCCATGAAGGAGGCGGACTGCTCGTCGGTGACCAGCACTGGGGTCACCTGTTCGGACCCGGCGAGGGCGTCGTAGAGCTCGATGTTGTGGGTGCCGGGGATGCCGAAGGTGAAACGCGCCCCCTCGTCCTCCAGCGCCCGGCGGACGGCAACAGAACCCCGCCCCTTCACGAGGGACGCGCCCCCTCGAGGTAGGCCCGCACCCGCTCCGCCACCCGATCGGCGAGGGCCATGATGGTGATGTAGGGGTTGATCTCGGCGGCGCGGGGGAAGAGGCTGGCGTCAGCTACGAACAGCCACGGTACGCCGTGCACCTGACCCCAGGAGTCGGTGACCGAGGTTTCCCGGTCGCTCCCCATCCGGCACCCGCCCATGAGGTGGGCGCTGGAGATGGAGATTCGCCCCGGCACCAGCCGGCGGCGAGTGATGCGTTCGTCCAGCCGGTCGACCTCGCTGGCCTCGATGAAGAACCGCTCCCCGGCGGGGGCGTGGACGCGCCGGGCGCCGGCGGCGAAGAAGATGCGGGCGCTCACCTTCATGGACTCCAGCAGCGAATCGAGCACGCCGTCGGTGAACCGGTAATGGACGATGGGCTCGCCGTCGGGCCCAACCGTGACGCGGTTCTCGGCCAGGGCCGGGTCGATGGCCAGCACCAGGATCATCTGCATCCGATCCATGCGGCGCATCAACTCGCTGTGCTCGGCGCCGAAGCCGATGAGGTTCTTGGCGGTGGTGAACGGGAAGTACATGCAGGTCTCGAGGAGGAAGCCGTGCGTCTCGGCGAAGTGGTCGCAGTAAAAACTCTTGGGGTGGCCGTAGAAGTTGGTGATGGGGCGCTCGTGTTCCCCCACCAGGATCAGCGCCGGGTGGGCGGTGAAGTAGCGACCGAGGGCCGGCAGGCTCACCGGTAGCCGTGAACGCAAGAGCAGGGCAGGGGAGTTCACCGCACCGGCCGCCACCACCACGGCCCGGGCGGTGACGCGGACGTCACCTTCCGGCCACGGGGAAGGGAGACCGAAGGGGGCGTTGGCGACCCGGGCGATCACCTCGCGCTCGCCGATCCGGAGCGCCTTGCAGTTGGTGATCACCTCGACCCCCTCTCGCTCGGCGGCGGGGAGCTGCACGCGGTTGGTGCCCTGCTTGGCGGCGTTGGGGCAGCCGAGGTTGCACAGGCTCGAGCCCTTGCACCCCTTGACGTTGATGGGGAACTGCTCGACTCGGTAGCCCAGCTTCTCGCAGGCGTCGCGAAACAGCGTGTTGTTGTCGTTGAGGGCGTCCTCGTCGAGAAAGTGGACGTTGTTCTCCTGCATGTAGATGCGGGAGCGGCGGGCGATATCCTCCCAGCTCAAGCCGGGCACCCCCCAGCGGGCCAGAGTGGCCTGGGGGATGATGAGGGAGGTGCCCGTGTACACCACCGTGGAGCCGCCGTAGCCGCGCCCGAAGGCCAGGGTCATGGTGCGCTCGGCGTTGAGCACCCCACCGGCCTCGACGTAGAGCTTGCGAGCCATGGTCAGCTCGCGGCCGGCGGCGGGGGTGGCAAACTCCTCGTCGGCCAGGCGCGGCCCCCACTCCAGCACGACGATGCGAGCACCCTCCCGGCACAGTGGCGCCAACGCCTTGGCGACGGTGCCGCCGCCGGCGCCCGAGCCGATGATCACGACGTCCGCCCGCTCTTCACGCATGGAGCCGCTCGTTTCCCGAGAACGATGGGGCGTAACCCAGTGTCGCCGCCACCTCCCCTTGCGCGTAGTACCCCATGAAGACGAGGGTCTTGAGCCCCCAGAACCCCTTGCGCAGCAGGGAGGGGGCACGGTCCTGCAGCCACATCAGCAGGGCCGCCTGCTGCTCCGGTGCGAGGCGCGCAAACGGCCGGCCGTGCCGGGCGACGGCGAGGACGTGTACCAGGCCCAGGAACACCGCGAACTGGCGGCGCAGGCGCGGCGGGCGATCGCCGAGGGCCTCGTCGATGACGGCGTGGAAGCGGCGCCAACTGTCCCCATCCGCCGCGTCCAGCTCGGGGACGATGACCCGGGCGAGGGCATCCAGGGCGGCCACGGTACGCGCCGAGAGGTGGACCATTGGTCCTGTTATACCGCCGCGCCTCTGCCATCGCAAGCTCTCGCACGGCGGGGGGCGCACGACGGGGAAGTAGGGGTCGGCGGAGGATGCCGGTTGCATCGCGTGGCTCTTGCAGTTATACTGACTGCAAGAGGAGGTGCTGATGCCCAAACAGGACGAGCCCGGGTCCGCAGGAGGGTCGGCGAAGGGTCTGCTCGGCCCGATCAGGCCGATGCGACGGGGTGTTCTGACCGAGCGTCGGGTTACGTGCAGTAAGCCAGGGTGCGCGTGCAACCGAGACCCGGAGGCGCGGCATGGGCCGTACTACTCGCTGACCCGTTCGGTCCGTGGGCACACGCGGACGCGGCTTGTCAGCGCGGAGGAGGCGGCGGTGGTTCGCCGTCAGATTGAGGACGGCCGCGCCTTCCGTGGCGAGCTGGAGTCGTATTGGCAAGAGTGCGAACGAGCTGCCGATGCGGAGCTGGCGGGCCTGCGCCGTGCGGAGGCCGAAAAAGGGGGCTCCAAGCGCAGATCGCCGCGGAGGTTGCGGCCGAGATCACGCGGCTGATCGGCGACGAGCAGGAGCTGACCGAGCTCGACGTGGCGCTGCGCCAGCGGGCGTTGGCCCTGGCGGCGAGGGTGCTGGAGCGGTATCTCAACGCTGATACGTCTGACCATGCTGGGCCGCTGGCGCCGTGCGCGTGTGGGCAGCAAGCGCGCTATGTCGGGCGGCGGGAGAAGGCGGTTATGACGGTGCTGGGGCAGGTGCGTCTGGAGCGGGCGTACTACCACTGCACGGCGTGCGGGGCGGGGTTCTTCCCCAGGGACCGCGAGCTTGGGATCGAGGGGGGCTCGCTGTCGCCGGGGGTGGCGCGCATGGTGGGGTTGGTGGGCGCCGCGACGAGCTTCCAGGAGGGCAGCACCCTTCTCCGGGAGCTGGCCGGCGTCGAGGTGGGCGCCAAGCGGGTGGAGCGGGGGGCCAAGCGGCTGGGCTGCGAGATCGCGGCGATGGAGCGAGCGGACACGGCGCCGGAGATCGGCCGGCCGGTGCCGCCGACGCTGTACGTGGGGTTTGACGGGACCGGGCTGCCGATGCGTGCCGACGAGGTGGCCGGGCGCAGCGGCAAGCAGCCTGATGGCTCAGCGCGGACGCGGGAGGTGAAGCTGTGCGTGGTGTGGAGCGCCGAGGGTCGGGACGCTGAGGGCCGGCCGGTACGGGACCCCGGGTCGGTGACGTATACCGCGGCGATCGAGAGCGCCGCCACGCGCGACACCGACGAGGAGGTGTCGCAGTTTGCCCGGCGTGCCCAGCGGGAGGGCGCCCGGCGGCGCTTCGAGCGAGCCCGGCGTCGTGTGGTGCTCGGCGACGGTGCGCCGTGGATCTGGAGTCTGGCCGGGGAGCAGTTCCCCGGGGCGGTGGAGATCGTGGATCTGTTCCACGCCAAGCAGCATCTCTCGGAGCTGGCCGTGGTGCTCTGGGGCGCGGACCAGAAAGCCTGCCCCTGGTGGCTGCCCCGGCGCATGGCGGAGCTGGAAGCCGGTGACATCGAGGCGCTGGTCGCGGCGATCACCAGACATGCCGGCCACAGCGAGGAGGCACGCAAGGCGGCAGCGTACTTCCACGAGAATCGAGAGCGGATGCGGTACGCCGCGTTCAGGCAGGCTGGCTTATGTACCTCGACGGGGGTGGTGGAGGCGGCCTGCAAGCACACGATCGGGACCCGCCTGAAACGCCCGGGAATGCACTGGTCGGTCGACGGCGCCAACGCCATCACCGCCCTGCGCTGCGCGGTGTTGAGCCAACGCTTCAACCGCGCGCTCGATCAACACCTGCGACGCCACCGCTCAAACCGCCAGGCTGCCTGATGCTGCTCAACACCCCCGCCGCTACGGCTCTACCACTTTCCTGTCGTGCGCCCCACGGCGGGTCGCCGAGCGCTTCCCCCCGTCAGGCTGCCCGCCCGAGCCGTGCCAGTCCTGCGGCCCCACTGCCGCCCGACCAGGTTCCCCGGGCGTCCGACGCGGCGATGGCGGGGGTTTGCGGACCATCGGCAGCGGGACTCGCGCCGGGCACCGAGGGATGGGAAAGATCCTGTCCTGTTTCGGGGACGGCCGCCGGGCGAGACGGACCCCCCGGCGCGGCTGCGGCGTGGCTGGGGGCGGGTTGCGAGGGTGGCCCGCCTCTTGCTAGAAGGTGGGGTGATGGACGACGCCATAGGGAGGACGCCATGATGCCGTACATTCGCCAATCCGTGATCCCCGCCGTGGCGGTGCTCGTCGTGGCCTGGGCCGCCTCGGTGGCCGCCCAGCCCACCCCGGAGGCGGTGGCGCAGGCGGTGGCCGCCGCCAACGAGAAGCTCCTCGCCTGGCAAACCGGGGAGGCGCGGGCCGCTCTCGAACCCGTCAAGGGCGCCGCGGCCACCGATGCCGCCGTCGCCGCAGCGCTGGCGCAGACGCTGGTGCAGGAGAAGAAGTACAGCGATGCCGTGGCGCAGCTGGAGGCGGCGGCCAGACTGGCACCCGCCGACCCGGCGGTCCAGGTGGCGCTTGGGGACGTGTACCTCCTTGTCAAACGGACCTCGGACGCCAACGCCGCGTTCGGCAAGGCTGCCGCTCTGGCCGGCGAGGCGGTGGCCAAGAACGCCGGGGACGTCCACGCCCTCTTTCAGCTCGCCCGGGCGCAGCAGCGGCTCAAGCAGCTGGACAAGGCCGCCGCGGCTTTTTCCCGGGTAGTGGAGGCGAGCGGCGGCAATGACGCCACGGCTCTCTTCGAGCTGGGGGTGACGCAGAGCTTCCAGGGACGCTGGCAGGAGGCCTTCGACACGCTGAGCAAGGCCCTGGACAAGAACAAGGGGATCGCCTACGCCTATTACTACCGCGGCCTGGCGGCTGAGAAGCTGGGTCGCAAGGACGTCCTCATCAACGACATGGGGCGCTTCCTCTACCTCGCCCCCAACGCGCCGGAGGCCTCGCGGGCCCAGGCCATCCTCAACGCCGCGAAACGCTAGCCACCCCCTGGACGCTCGCCGGTGGCGAACAACCAACGGGCGACCCTGCCCGCGCAGGGTCGCCCGTTGCGGTCAGGGGTGCCTCATGCCACGCGCCGGAGCACCGCCGCACCGGCCACCTTCACGAGAAACACCAGGGTGGCCAGGCCAATCTGGCCGAAGGTGGGGATGGGCTCAGGCTGGAGCACCGTGAAGCTGGTGGGATCCTGCGCGCCCCCCTGCGCCGGATCGTCGGTGGGGCGGGTGGCGGTGTTGGAGCCGCCGCCGCTGCCGTCGTAGTTGATCTGGGCCTGGTTGGCGATGACGGTTCCGCCGGGTGTCGTGCGGAGAATGGTGGCCGTCTCCGCGCTGTCGCCGCTGCCGCTGTAGGCGTTGAAGGTGGCAAGACCCCAGCTCGAGCACGTTGCGGCGTTGCTCACCACGCTGCAGGTGCCGCTGTGAACCGTCCAGCCGGGGCCGATGGGGCCGTCGGCCCGGTTGAAGTTGTCCAGCAAGGTGGCGGCGAGGGCAGCGACCAAGGGGACTGGGCGCTTCAGAACACTGAGCCGAAGCCCAGGTACAGGCGGAACCGTGGGTCGCGAGGGCCGCGATCGAGGGGGACGGCGGCGTCCAGGCGCAGGACCCCCACCGGCGTTGCGGCCCGCACCCCGACCCCGGCGGCCAGGGCCAGACCGCCCAGAGCCACGTCGGCGCGCGTCGCCCACACCTGGCCCGCGTCGACAAAGAGCAGGCCGGTGAGGTCGAACGGCAAGGCCAGGCGCAGCTCCTCGTTGACGACCAGCATGGCGGTACCACCCGAGGGGCGCGTGGTGGTGCCCAGGTCCTCCACGGGGCCCAGACCGTCGGTGGCGTACCCCCGAACCGAGTACTCGCCCCCGGCAAAGAAGCGCTCGGAGCGAATGAGTTCCTGGCCGGAGCCGGTCTCGGCAAGGCCGAGCCGCACGGACTGGGCCCAGGTGGCGGGGAGCCCCGCCACCCGGCCGGACGGGACGAACGACGCCAGTTGGGCGAACATCCGGACGAAGGCGAGGTCGGCTCCGAGGGCGGGGCCGGTGCCGGAGAGGTCGAGGCTGGCGAGCACGCCGCGGTGGGCGAGGATCCGGTCGTCGCGGGAGTCGTAAGCGAGCCCCACGCCCAGGTAGGGCAGGGTGAGGGTGATGTCCAGGGGGAAGAATTCGGCTCGCTCGAACAGATGGGTGCGCTGCCAGCGCCCGTAGGTGCGGGCGAGCCAGCGCTGGCCGAGGGGCCGGGAGAGCTGGAAGGTGAAGCGGGTGGCGTCCTCGACCAGTTCCGGCAGGAACACGTCCCCGGGGGTAACGTGGCGACGACGCTCCAGGAACGCCTCAGAACGCACGCCGGTGCCGAGGACATCGGGGGCGCCGAGGTAGAGGCGACCCGATGTGGTGGTGGATTCGTAGAGGAGGCGTGCGCCAAAGGTGAGGAACCGCCCCAGGAGGTTGCGATCCACATAGTCCACCACTGCCGAGCCCCCCTCGCTGGACTCCCAGCGCAGGCCGTAGGCGAGGGAGATGGGCGGACGCTCCTCCAGCAGGAACCGCACGGCGGCCGATCCGTCCTCCCCCCGTGCCACCTCCGCGCCGACGGCGTCAAACAGACCGGTGGCCAGCAGGCGCCGGCGCCCCTCCTGCACGCGGTCCAGGCGGAGCGGCTCCCCCACCGGCACGGCGGCCAGGCTGGCGGCCGTGGCAGGGGAGGTTCGCGGGGAGCCCGTCAGCGTGACGCTCGTGACGGTGAAGGGGCGCCCGGGCTCCACCTCGAGGGCGAGGGTGAGCGCCATGGGGTCGGTGGGGTCAGGGGCAAGGCGCGGCCGCACCCGCACGTCCGGGTAGCCGCGCCCGCGGTACCACTCGGCCACCCGCACGGCGGCGGCGGCGGCCTCGTCCCGGCGGGCCGGATCGCCTGCCGCCAGGCCAGCCAGGCGCTCCAGGGCCGGCCGATCCTCGGGCGGGACGCCCTCGATCCGCACTTCGGCCAGGACCTGGCGGGGCCCGGCGTCCACGCGGAGGGCCAGCACGCCGGCGTCCTCGTCCAGCGTGCTGTCGAGCAGGCGCGCCGATGGGTAGCCGGCGGCGGCGAGGTTCTCCAGAAGGCGCCGCTGGGCCTCCGCAACGCCAGCAGCCAGTTCCATGCTTTCCACGGGGCCAGCAAAGGTGGCGGCGACGCGGGCGGCGACATCGGCCGGGACTCCGTCCACCTGGATGCGAGGCAGGGGCTGGACGCGCCGGCCGGGGCGGCTGGTCACCGTCACCGTCCGCGGCCGCTGGTCGGTGGCTGGCGCCACGCTCACCGTCACCTGGGGCTCAGGGTGACCGAGGCTTCGCCAGATCCGCACGGCGGCCCGCCGCATCTCCTCCGTGGCCTCCCCCTCGAAGAGGCCAGGCCGGTAGAGGGAGGTCACGAGGAGGCGGGTGCCGGCCGGCGGCGCCTCCCCGGCAAAGACGATGGCTACCTCCTCGCCGGGGCGGATGGTAGCCAACAGGTCGGCCCGCGGCCGCCGACCGGGGACGGGACGGAGGTCCACCGTCACGTCGGCGTCGGGGTAGCCGAGCTCGCGCAACCCCTGTTCGAGCTCCAGCTCCACGTCCACCTCGACGCCCTCGGGGAGCTGGTCGCCCCGGCCGAGCCCCACCGCGCGGCGCAGCCGGCGGAGCGGGACCCCCGGTGGGGCATCCAGCACCAGACGACGCAGCGTCGGGCGCGGCGCGGCTTCCCGGCGCCGCGTCCCGCCCAGTTCGAGGGTTTGCTGGAAGGTGGCGCCGCCGTTCCCCGCGTCGTTGGTAAACACCTGGGCGGTGAGGGTGGGGACCTTGGGGATGTTGTGCAGGTCCACCAGGTAGGTCTGACGGCCGGCGTTGCGGAGGTCGAGCGAGACCGCAAAGGCGACCAGCGGGTTGAGATCGCGAGCCACGGTGAGACGGGCCGAGGGGTCGGTCTCGCCGAAGAGAACCACCGGTTCCACGGAAATGCGCGCCGCACCCCCCAGCGACTCCGACAGGGACGCGGCCAGCGTGCCCCCCACGGCGCTGGCGGCGGCCGCTGCTGCGGCAGCGTCCAGGTCGGCCCCGGCCCTGGCAGTGTCCTCCTCGAGAAGGGCCAGCGCCCCTGCGGCGGGGCGGCCGATGCGGGGGTCGTCCAGGGAGGAGGTCAGCGACAGCTCCAGGTGCGGGTCGGTGAGAGGGTTGCCGGTGAAGGTGGCGACGGCCCGGTCCAGGCGCACCGTCTGTCCCCAGGCGCGAACCAGCCCGCCCGGGTCTACGCTCACCGAGCCTTCCAAGTGGGGGCTCCAGGCCGTGCCGCGAATCGCCAGCTCGTCCCACCGCACTCGCACGTCCGCGAGGTTGTTGCGAACGCGGATGCCATCGGCGGTGCGGAGGCTCACGTCCAGGTCCACCAGGTCCAGCGCCCCGCCGGCGGTGCCGGCAGTGGTCTTGGGGGCCAGGAGGAACGGCAGCAGCTCGTGGCGCAGGGAAACGGGCCGGTCCAGCCGTCCCCGCCGCACGTCGAGGGTGCCGCGCACGCTGCTGCGCCCCACAGGAGGGATCTCGGCGACGAGCTCGCCGTCCAGCGTCACGAGCATGCCGAAATCCAGCCGGAACCGGCACCCGGCCAGTTCCACTTGGGCCTCGCTGGCGCCCCCGCTGGCCCGCGAGCCAACCACCCCCAGCTGCCCGCCGTTCAGGGTTCCGGAGAGATCAAAAAGGATATCCCCAGCGCTTGTGGCGCTGGCGTTGGCCCGGAGCCCCTCGAGGCGGGCCGCGTACGGGGTGAGCCAGAGGAAGCTGGCCTGCGAGGCGTCCACCTCCGCCGCCACTGCCGGGTGGGTGGGGGAGCCTGCCAGTCGCACCTGGAAACTCACGGGGCCGGAAGCCGACGCTCCTCCCAGGTACGGCCCAAAGCGAGCAGCCTCCAGCGACCCTTCGGCTCGCCCCTGCAGCGAGGCCACGGCTGCCGCCCACGGCGCCGCTCCCGGTCGCCACCCCGGGGCCAACGTCGCCTCCCCTGCGAGGCGGAGCGTCAGGTCGGCGGAGGCCATGGTGAACGGGGGGACGAACACTCGCCGCTCGCCCACCAGGACCCGCACCGCCGGGGCAGTGGCCAGGGGCGCGCCGTTGGCGGTGACCTCGACATGGTCGAGCACCACCTCGCCAATGGCGCCGGTAGGATCGGCAGGATCGAGGAGGAGCGTGGTGGCGAGCCCGGCTTGGACTCGCTCGGGTCGGTCCAGCTCCGGGACAAGGGGGGCGAGGGCGCAGGAGTCCAGCGAGGGCACGACGGCGCGCAGCAGTACCGGCCCTGCCGCACGCTGCACCGGCACGTCGGCCAGCGCGTCGCCCAGCAGCGGCCGCAGCGCCGCCAGCGGCACCGTGGCGGACACCCACGCGGTACCGGTGAGGGTGTCGGCGGCTGGGACCTCCACCTCCAGCACGCCGTGCCGCAGCGTTGCCGTCACCTCCGCCGATCTCACGCCGGGGGCCGGCTCGCCGAGGTGTAGCGTCGCCTCGGCGTCGGCCAGGGGGAGGGAGAGGGCTGCCCGGCCGCTGCCGACCACCGTTCGCGTCCCGACTCGGGCCGCCAGACGGGCGAGGCGTACCTCCTGGCCGTCCGTCTCCCCCGACAGGTGGAGACTGTCGAGCATCGGCTCGTCGGTACCCAGGGCAACGCCGTCCGCTGTAAACGAGGCTGTGAAACGTTGTGGCTCGCCCTCGGCGTGGAGGTACGCCGACACCGTTCCGGTCGCCCCCGCGTGCAGCGGCGCCAGACGCACCGCGTCCACCTGAACCTCGGCCTCGCCGCGAAGGTGCACGGGTTGCCCGCGGCCCCGCACCGTCACCCGCTCCTGCGGGCCGGGGCGCCACTCCGCCTCCACGCGGGCGGTGGGGTCGGCAGCGGGGCCATCCAGCTGGGCGGTGAGATCGAGCGCTCCGAGGAGCGGCAGTCCGGCGGGCAAGCGGGCCGCCAGGGCCGGCCAGCGCTGGGTGAGCGCCGCGACCCCGGCCCCCACGTCCGGCTCGGCCAGCTCGAGGGTCACGCCGGCCAGCCGAGCCGAGGTGGGGTTGGCCAGGTCCGCGAAGGCCACGGTGCCGGAGAGCCGGCGCACCCCTCTCTCGCCGGGGAGGAGCACCACGTCCAGCTTGGCGTCCCCCGCACGGCCGGTGACCGTGCCCTCGATGTCGGCCGAGACCAGGAGCTCGTCCCCCCGCCGCCACGCGGCCTGGACCCGTGCCGATCCCTGGGGGGAACCGTCCGCCGCCAGGGCGAACGAAGCCGTTGCCGTGAGGTCGGCCGCCGTGCCGGCCAGGGCCAGCGCCTCGGCCAGTTCCGGGGGGAGCAAGGGCCGGGCGGCGTCGGCGGCAAGCCCCGCCGCCGAGACTCGCGCGGTGCCGTGGAGAGGGGGGAACTGCACCTCGGCGTCGAGCTGCACGGTGCCGCCGAGGCCCAGTTCCGGGAGGAGGACCCCCGGTTCGGCGCGCACCTGCACGCGGGCGGAGTGGGAACCGTCTGGCCCAAGATCCCCCGCCGCCGACCCGTCGGCTTCCAACCCGGCGCCGCGCAGGGTGCACTGGGCCAACGACCAAGGGCCGCCGGGCTGGGCCCGGGCGTCGAGGGCAACGGCAAAGCGCTGGGCCGGGGAACGGGGCCGCTGGATGTCGAGATCCGCGGCCACTGAGACGTGCAGGGTCCCGTGGCGCCAGGACCCCTCCCCGCGGACGCCGTGCAGGCGCCAGGAGTCCAGCCAGCGGGCCAACGCCCCGGTAACCGCACCGCCCCTCACCTCCCCGTTCGAGAGGACGAAGCGCTCGACGGTGAGTCGGGCTGGTGCCGCACCGGAGCCGGCCCCCGCCGCCGGGAACCGCGGTGCCGGCGCAGCCAGATCCAGGCGAGGGTCCTCCACGGCCACCAGTCGAAGGACCGGTTCGCCGCGACAGAATGACGCCACATCCAAGCTGACGGTGACTCGGCGGGCCACGAGCCAGGGTGGTGCGTTGGGGACCCCCAGCGAGAGTTCCAACAGCTCGACGACCCCGCGCCACGGCCGGACGGCCACGTCGGCCGCCGTCACCGCGACCCCCCGCGCGGCGGCGGTAGCAGCGACTCTGGCGAGCACGGCCCGCCGCACCTGGACCCGTTGCCAGGCCAGGAGCCCGGCGCCCAGCACGGCGACGACCAGCAGGACGAGCGCCGCCACCGCCCGCAGGGCCCAGGGCCATCGGTTCCCGGCGTGACTCGGCACCGTTCCATGGTAACGGCTCGTCGCCGGAGCGGGTACGCTGGACGGCTTGCAGGGGCGTCCCTGCGCGGCTACCCTTGATCCAGGTCAGGCGGGACATGGAGCGAGAGGCGATCAGTCGCCGGCAACGCTTCGACATCACGGTGCAGAAGAGCCGTGGCGTCGTCTACACCACGGCTGTCGGGCTGGGGGTGGCCGGCAAGCTCCTCGGGGTGGTGGCCATCTCGTGGCTGTGGATCGGCGTCTTCCTGGTGGTGGCCGATCTCTCCGCCGTGGCCTTCTACGGGCTGGCCAGGTTGGGGGTACCGCGGGTACTCGGCCTGCCGGTCCGGGCGCTGTGGATGGCCGCGGATGTGGCCATCGTCTCCTGGGCGGTCTACCTCTCCGGGGGGATGGCGTCGTTCTGGTTCGTGTTCTACCTCACCAACGTGGCCGCCGCCACCTACGTGGGCGGCGTGCGGGGGATGGTGGCGGTCATGGTGGCCAACACTGTGGCGTACGTGGGGGTGGCGGGATTGCGCGACCACCTCACCTGGGTGCTGGTGGCCCATGCGATCGGCCGGAAGATGCTGCTCTACGGGGCGGCGTTCTTTGCGCTGCTGGGAATCCCCCGCCTGGAGCGGCGGCGCCGACAGATCAAGGAGCTGCAGGCCCAGGCCCAGGCCAGGGCGGACGAGCTTGCCCGGCTGATGGGGCAGCTGGAGGCGGCAAACCGAGCCCTTGCCGAGCTGTCCACCCGGGACCCTCTCACCAGCTTGCCCAACCGCCGGTTCCTCGTGGAACACGCCCGCGGCGACGTGTCCCTCGTGCGGCGAGGCCTCGACGCGGCGCGACGCCGGGGCGAACCGCAGGACCTCAACCTGTCCCTGGGGTTCTTGATGGTGGACCTGGACCACTTCAAGGCGGTGAACGACGGCCATGGGCACGAGACCGGGGACCGGGTGCTGGTGGCAACGGGCTTGACCCTCCAGCGGGTGATGCGGGAAACGGACTCGGTGGTGCGCTGGGGCGGGGAGGAGTTTCTGGTGGTGGCGCGCAAGGTCAACCGGGCCTTCATGGGCGAGATTGCCCAGCGCATCCGGCTCGGCGTCGCTGCCCAGCGGGTGGAGTCGAGGGCCGGCCAGGAGCTTGCCGTCACCTGTTCGGTGGGGTACTGCTGCTTCCCCCTCGGCAGCCCCGAGCTGTTCTCCTGGGAGGAGGTGGTCACCCTGGCCGACGCCGCCCTCGTGCTCGCCAAGCGCGCCGGCCGCAACCGCTGCGTGGGGTTCGAGGCGGGGGAGCGGCCGCTGCAGCTTGGCGATCGCGAGCGAGTGCTGCGCGACCCTGCCTGGGCTGTTCGGGCAGGGTTCCTTGCGTTACTGGGCGAGGTGGCCCCGGGGGTGCTGGAGACCGCCACCTGGAGTTCCGGCTGGCACCCCGCCGCCACGGCGTGAACGCCGTACGGCGCAACGGTCCTGGATGGCCGGCAGGAGGGCGCGGATGGTGGAGCCGAGGAGGATCGAACTCCCGACCTCTTGAATGCCATTCAAGCGCTCTCCCAGCTGAGCTACGGCCCCACCAGGGAGCGTCAAACTACCAGAGCTGCTGCCCGCTGTCAACGCGTCGCCCCGGTCGGCGAGCCAGGTGCGAGCCCGGCGCGGGTGGTAGACTTGCGGCGGAAGCGCACGGGGCCTGGTGGCTCCCGCGGTCTTCAAAACCGTTGTCCCCGTCCATCGGGCGGGGAGGTGGGTTCGATTCCCATGCGCTTCCGCCAGCCGCTTCCGCTCCCGTGGCGGTGCGAGCACGCCCTAACCGCCCCGCTGCGGTCTGGCCGCAAGGCCACCGCTCAACGTCCGCGGATCTCGAGGTGGGGCAGCCAGGACGTGGTAGTATGCGCGACGTGGGCGAGGAGCGCAGGCACATCTATTCCGGCGAGCTGGCGGAAACCCCCTTGCCGGAGATGTTGGCGACGATTCACCGGTATCGCGTCCCCGGCGTGCTGGAGGCTGTCATCGGCGACGTCAGCAAGAAGGTGTACATCGTCGAGGGGGACATCATCTTCGCCTCGTCCACCAACCGGGCGGAATCCCTGGGCGACATGCTGCTCACCGCCGGGCGACTGACCCACGAGCAGTACCGCGCGTCGACACTCCTCCTCCTCGACAACCCGCGCAAGCGCCACGGACAGGTGCTGGTGGAAATGGGCATCCTCACCGAGGCGGAGATGCGCGCGGCGGTCCTCGAACAGGTGCAGCGCATCGTCTGGAGCCTCTTCGACGTGGACGAGGGGCGCGTGACCTTCACGCTGGGGGAGGAGCGGGCGGACGAGGTGTACAAGCTCCGCATCCCGACGCCCCGGGCGATCCTGCACGGTTGCAAGACGGTGGCGGACCCGCGGCGGCTCCTGGCGCGGCTCGGGAGCAAGACCACGGTCCTGGGGCGGCCGCCAATGCCGGAGCACCTGACCGGGTTTGCGCTGGAGGTGGGAGAGGAGCAGCTCCTGAACCTCGTGGACGGCAAGCGCACCCTGTTCGAGCTGTGCGAGCAGGGGCCGTTTTCGGCCGCGCTCAACGCCCGGGTGCTGTACGCCTTCTTCTGCCTCGGGTTGGTTCGCAAGGAACGGGATGGAACCGCCCCCATCAAGGTGCAGGTGAGCTCGGCCTCGCCGTAAACGGTCATCAGGGTCCAGAGGCGCTGGTTGCAAGCGCAGGAGGAGTCGGTCATGCCGTTGTACGAGTATCGTTGCGAGCGCTGTGGGGCACGGGTGGAGGCGCTACAGAAGGTCGCCGATCCCCCGCTTTCCACCTGCAGTGCCTGCGGCGGTCGCCTGGAGCGGCTACTGTCGGCGCCGGCGCTGCAGTTCAAGGGTGCCGGCTGGTACGTCACCGATTACGCCCGCAAGGGCGCTAAGCCCGCAGGGAGCAGTGAGGCCGGCAGCTCCCCCGGCGGCGAGAAGGCGGCCACGACGGCGGAAAAGACGGGGAGCGACGGCGCCCCCGCCGCCGCCAGCGCTGCTGAGAAGACAACGTAACCCGTTTCCGCCGAAGGGGGAGAGCGCTACCGGTCAGGGTCCTGGTGGGTACGGAGGATGTCGGCCAGCAGCCGGCGAAAGTCCGTACCAAGCTCCGGGTGTGCGAGCCCCAGCTCCACGGTGGCGCGGAGGAAATCCAGCTTGTTGCCGGCATCGTAGCGGCGACCGGGGAAGGTGCACGCGAACAGCGGGCCGTTGGCCAGGGAGCGACGTAACCCCTCGGTGAGCTGGATCTCGCCCCCCCGGTCGGGGGGGGTGTCCGCAAGGGTGCGGAGCACGGCGTTCGTGAGCACGTACCGGCCGATGATGGCGAGGTTCGAGGGGGCCTCCTCCGGCCGGGGCTTTTCCACCAGGTCGTGAACGCGAAAGACGCCGTCTCCCACCGGCTCGGCGGCAATGCACCCGTAGTGGCGGATGTCCTCCTTCGCCACTTCCATGACAGCCACCACCGGCGCGCCGGTCTCCGCGTGGATGCGGGCAAGGTGGCCGATGGCCGGCTCCTCGCCGACGATGACGTCGTCCCCCAGAAGCACGGCAAACGGCTCGTCGCCGAGGACCGGCGCGGCTTGGAGCACCGCGTGGCCGAGACCCAGGGCCACTTTCTGTCGCACCGCCACCACGTCCACGAGGCTGCCCACCCGCCGCACCTCCTCGAGGAGGTCCAGCTTGCCCCGTTCGGCAAGAAACGCCTCGAGGCGCAGGCTGCGGTCGAAGTGGTCCTCGATGGCGGACTTCCCCTCGGCGGTGACGAAGACGGCGGTGCGAAAACCGGCCGCCACCGCCTCCTCCACGACGTACTGGAGGGACGGCTTATCCACCAGCGGGAGCAGTTCCTTGGGGATGGCCTTGGAGGCGGGGAGGAAGCGGGTGCCGAACCCGGCCACCGGAAAGACGGCGCGGCGCAGCATCACGGCCGCCTTCCGGCGACGGGGAAACCGGGCACGTTGGCGAAGGCGAGGGTGGTCCCGGGGCGGATGCCGTGCCGCTCGGCGGCTCCCGCCGGCAGTTCCAGGACGGCTCGGGCCCGCACCGACGGTACGTAACTGGGGCAGGGCTCGACACGGCAGGGTACGGCGCCGCGCCGAACCTCCAGCACCTCGCCGGCCCCCGACAGCCAGACGATGTCGAGGGTGATGAAGGTGTTCTTCATCCAGAACGGGTAGTAATCGTCGCGCTGGAAGAGGAAGAGCATCCCGCGACCGTCGGGCAACTGGTCGCGGTACATGAGGCCCTGGGCGCGCTCCTCGTCGCTGATGGCGAGCTCCAGGGTTATGGTCGTACCGTCGGGGGCCACGCAGGTGGGCGGCGGCGCGGCCAGCGCCAGGGCGAGGGCAAGGATGGGCGTCATGAGGTCTCCTCCGGGTTGACGAGCCGGTACTTCTCGGCGTGATAACGGAAGGCCCGGTAGCTCATGCGGAGCAGGCGCGCAGCCTCCTTCTGGACCCCGCCGCAGCGCTCCAGCGCCTGACGCATCAGCTCGCGCCGAATCGCGTCGGTGTGGGCCTCCAGATCCAGCCCTCCCGGGGGCAGCTCCAGCTCCGGGCGGCGGGGCGGCGGCGTCTCCAGCCCGCCGAAGAGGCGCTCGGGCAGGGAGCTCACCGTGATGAGGGAGGAGCTTTCCATGGCCACGGCCTGCTCGATGACGTTCTCCAGCTCGCGCACGTTGCCGGGCCAGGGGTAGCTGCACAACACGGTCATGGCATCCCGGTGGATCTCCTTGCGGGGCAGGGCGAAGCGTTGGCACGCCCGGTCCACGAACAGGCGGGTGAGCACTGGGATGTCCTCCCGCCGTTCCCGCAGGGGCGGCACCTCCAGATGGATGACGTTGATGCGGAAGTACAGGTCCTCGCGAAAACGCCCCTGCTCGATGAGGGCGGTGAGGTCGGCGTTGGTGGCGGCGATGACCCGGGTGTCGATGGCCACCTCGCGGCTGCCCCCCACCGGGCGGATCCGCTTGTCCTGAAGGGCACGCAGCAGTTTCACCTGAAGGGCGAGGGGCAACTCGCCGATCTCGTCGAGGAATATCGTGCCGCCGGCAGCCTCCTGGAACAGCCCCTTGCTGTCCCGCACGGCACCGGTGAAGGCGCCGCGCACGTGGCCGAACAGTTCGCTCTCCAGGAGCCCCTCGGGCAGGGCCCCGCAGTTCACCGGGACGAAGGGGTGGCGACCGCGCGGGGAAGCGGCGTGGATGGCGCGGGCCAAAAGCTCCTTGCCGGTCCCCGACTCGCCGGTGACGAGAACCGTTGCATCGCTGCGGGCGACTTGCGGGATGCGCTCGAGGATCGGCCACATGGCCGGGGACTCGCCGGAGATCTCCAGCTCCTCAACGATGGCCGGCCGCCCGCGCCGGTGAGCGAGCTGCTTGGCGATGATGAGCTTCAGCTCCTCCACGTCGAAGGGTTTGGAGACGTACTCCACGGCCCCTTCCCGGACGGAGGTGAGCATGTGGGCCGGCGAGGAGTGGGCGGTGATCATGACGAAGTGGGTCTCGGGCAGGAGCGGGTGGTGACTGCGCAGCAGGTCGAGGCCGTTGCCGTCCGGGAGCACGATGTCGCAGATCACGAGGTCGAACGGTTCGGAGCCCAGGGCCGCGACGGCGTCGCGGTAGGTCCCGGCCTCCCTGACGGTGTACCCCTCCCCCTCGAGGACGATGCGCAGCAGCTCCCGGAGCCTCGCCTCATCGTCGACGACGAGGATGCGCCCGCTCATGCCGCCACCACCGGGATGCGAAGGACGAAGGTGGAGCCCTCGCCGGGCCTGCTGGTCACGGAGATATCGCCGCCGTGCTCAGCGACGATGGAGTAGACCACGGACAGACCCAGCCCCGTGCCGCCGGTGCGAAAGGCCTTGAAGGGTTCGAAGATCTCGCCGACCTGCTCGGCCGTCATGCCAACGCCCTCGTCGGACCAGGAGATGATGTAGTCGCTGCCGTCCGGGCGCGCCACCACCCGCATCGTACCACCCTCGGGCATGGCCTGGACGGCGTTGCGGGCGAGGTTGAAGAAGGCTTGCCGCCATTGCGCCTCGTCGGCCACGATGGGGTGCGGCAACGGCTGGATGTCGGTCTCGATGGTGTGGGCCGGGGTCACCTCCGGGGAGTTGGCGAAGAGGCTCAGGACCTCGCCGAGGGTGTCCCAGAGGGCGCAGGGGGCGCGGCGTGGGGGGGAGGGGCGGGCGTAGCTCAGGAACGCGTCGATGATGCCGGAGAGCCGCCGCGACTCCTCGACGATGATCCGCAGCAGGCGACGATCCTTCTCCGCAAGCCCCGGCAGTGTGCCCAGGACCTGGGCCGAGCCGGAGATGGAGGCCAACGGGTTGCGGATCTCGTGAGCCATCCCCGCCGCCATCTCCCCCACCGCCACCAGCCGTTGCCGGAGGCGATCCCGCTCCGCCGCCGCCCGGACCTCGGTGAGGTCGCGGAAGTGCACCACGAACCCCAGCGGGGCGCCCGCCTCGGACTGGATGGGGGTGACGGTGCAACCCACGAGCGGCCCACCACTGGCGAGAAACCCCTCCAGCCGTACCGATTGCCGCTGCGTCGCCGCGCGGAGCTGCTCGTCCCAGCTGACGCCGGCAAGGGGCAGGGCGCTGCCGATGGGCTTGCCCTCCAGGGGCAGCCGGGCCGCCAGCATGCGGTTCGCGGCGGGGTTGGCCAAGACGATGGTGCCGTCGGCGTCCGTGGCCACGACCCCCGAGTCCACCGAGCGGAGGACGTCCGCAGAGAGAGCCTGAAAGCGGGCGGTGGCCTCTTGTTCCCCCCGCAGCCGCGACTGGGCCTGCTGGAGGGAGTGGGCCAGGTAGGAGGTGAGGAGCGCCACGAGGCCGAACCCCGCCCCGTGGAGAGCCACCTGGAAGGCCATGGAGGACGGCGGCAGCGGCATCCGGGGCTCGAGGAACCGCGGCGGGCGGAGAAAACCGTACAGCTCGGCCTCAGCCATCGCCGCGTAGACCACGAACGCCGCACCGGCCATGGTGAGGGAGCCGCGCAGACCAAACATCACGGCGGCCACCCCTACGGGAACTAGGAAGAGGAACGGGAAAGGGGAGGTGAGCCCGCCGGTGAAATGGACGAGTCCCGCCACGAGGAACAGGTCCCCTGCGAGTTGCAGGGCGCCGTGCTGCGCCGGGGGGAGGTGCGCGAGCCAGAGGGCGATCCAGAGCAAGGTAAGGAGGTAGGCGAAGCCGGAGAGCCAGGCGAGGGGGACGATGGGGAGGATCTCCTCGGTGGTGGTCTGCACCAGGAGGGCACCCACGAAGAGCGCCGACACGGCCACCAGTCGGAGACCGATGAGCCACTTGACGATGGCGCGCTGGGGGAGGGAGGAACCCGCCGGATCGCCCCCGCGGCCCTCCCCGTCGGCCGGTCCCCTCATCCGATCTTGGAGATGAGGTCGAACATGGGCAGGTACATGGAAATGACGATGCCGCCGATGACCACGCCCAGGAACAGGATCATCACCGGTTCGATGAGCTTCATCATCCCGGCCACCGCCACGTCCACCTCCTCCTCGTAGAACTCGGCAATCTTGGCGAGCATGGTGTCCATGGCGCCGGTGGCCTCGCCGACGCCGATCATCTGCACCACCATGGGCGGGAACTGGTTGGTGGCTCGCAGGGGATCGGCAATAGTCCTGCCTTCCTCCACCTGCTTGCGTACCTCGAGGATGGCCCGCTCGATGACGGCGTTGCCCGCCGTTCGAGCGGTGATCTCCAACGACTCCAGCACGGGAACGCCGGCCGCTAGCAGCGTGCCGAGGGTGCGGCAGAAGCGGGCCACGGCAATCTTGCGCAGGACGGTGCCGAGGATCGGCGCTTTGAGGAGTATTCCGTCGATGACCAGCTTCCCCTGCTCGGTGGCGTAGTAGCGGCGGATGGCAAAGTAGGCCGCGACAAAGCTGCCGAGAATGAGCCACCAGAAGTTCCCCACGAACTTGGAGAGGGCAACGACGATGCGGGTGGGCAGCGGGAGGTCCGCGCCCAGCGAGGTGAAGAGGGCCGCGAAGACGGGGATCACCTTCCAGAGGATGATGTAGACAACCAGGATGGCAATGACGATGACGGCCGCAGGGTAGATCATGGCCGACTTCACCTGGGCCTTGAGCTTGGCGTTCTTCTCGATGTAGGTGGCGAGCCGCTGGAGGATGTTGTCGAGGATACCGCCCGCCTCGCCCGCCGCCACCATGTTCACGTACAGGTCGGAGAAGGCCTGCGGGTGCTTGCGCATGGCGTTGGCGAGGGAGGAGCCCCCCTCCACGTCCTCCCGGACCTGGTTGATGACGCGCTGGAAGCCCTTGTGCTCCTCCTGCTCGCCGAGGATTTGCAGGCACTGGACCAGTGGCAGGCCGGCGTCGATCATCACCGAAAACTGTCGGGTGAACACCGCCAGGGTCTTCTCGTCCACCCCCCGACGCAGGCGCGGCACGGCAATCTCCTTGCCCCGCTCCTTGACCGTGGTGGGAACGATCTGCTGTCGGCGCAGCAAGGCGAGCACGGCCTCCTTGTTGTCGGCGACGAGGACGCCGCTTTGGGGGCGGCCCGCGCGATCACGGCCCTTCCACTCGAAACTAGGCATGGGTGGCTCCCTTTCCCGCGGCTGGGACCGCTGTCGGCTGCACCACACCGGTGCCGCGGTTGATCATGTCCTGCAGCTCTTCCGGGTTGGAGGAGTAGGCGAGCGCGGTCTGGAGCGTGATGAGCCGGCGCTGGTAGAGGGTGGCGAGGGACTGGTTGAAGGTCTGCATCCCGTGCTTCAACTGGCCGGTCTGCATCATCGAGTAGATCTGGTGGATCTTGTCCTCGCGAATCAGGTTCCGCACGGCAGCGTTGGGGACGAGCACCTCGCAGGCCAGCACCCGCCCCTTGCCGCCGGCGCGGGGCAGCAGCGACTGGCAGATGATCCCTTCCAGCACGAAGGAGAGCTGGGCGCGGATCTGCGCCTGCTGGTGCTCGGGGAAGATGTCGATGATGCGGTTGATGGTCTGCGGTGCGGAGTTGGTGTGCAGCGTGGCGAAGGTCAGGTGGCCGGTCTCGGCGATGCGGAGCGCCGACTCCACCGTCTCCAAGTCGCGCATCTCACCGATGAGGACCACGTCGGGGTCTTCGCGCAGGACCGAACGCAGGGCGTTGGCGTAGGAGAGCGTGTCCGAGTGCAGCTCCCGCTGGTTGAGCATGGCCTTCTTGTGGGTGTGCAGGTACTCGATGGGGTCCTCGATGGTGACGATGTGCACCGGCCGCTCGCTGTTCACCTTGTCGATCATGGCGGCGAGGGACGTGCTCTTGCCCGAGCCAGTGGGGCCCGTGACGAGGACGAGGCCGCGCGGCTTGTCGCACAGGCTCTCCACGATGGGGGGCAGACCCAGTTCGCGGAAGCCTAGGATCTCGAACGGGATCCGGCGGAACGCGGCGGCCACCGCGCCGCGCTGGTAGAAGACGTTGGCGCGGAAGCGAGCCAGGCCTTTGATGCCGAAGGAGAAGTCCAGCTCGCAGGTCTCCTCGAAACGGTGCTTCTGGGCGTCGGTGAGCACCGAGTAGGCGAGTCGCTTGGTCTCCGGCGCGGTGAGCGGCTGCATCGCCAGCCGCTCCAGCCGCCCGTCCACCCGGATCACCGGTGCCGTGTTGGTGGTGATGTGCAGGTCAGTGGCGTTGCGCTCCACCACGGTCTTGAGCAGCTCATGCAGCGTGATCGGCATGTTCGTTTCCCCAGCCCCTAGTAGAGGACCGTCTCCCGCACGACCTCGTCGATAGTGGTAATGCCTTCGCGGATTTTCTGCAACCCCGACTCGCGCAGGGTAATCATCCCCTCCTCAATGGCCTTGCGCCTGAGCTCCACGACGGTGGCCCCGGAAAGGATCAGCTCTCGCTGGTCCTCGGTGATCTCCATCACCTCAAACAACGCAATGCGGCCCTTGTATCCGGTGTTGCCGCACTTCTCGCAGCCGCGCCCGTGGTAGAGCTTGATGTCGGGCGCCTCGGCCTCGGAGAACCCCACCGCCAGCAACGCCTGGATCGGCGTTTCCACCTCTTCCTTGCAGTTCTGACAGATGCGACGCACCAAACGCTGGGCGGCGATGACGTTCACCGAGGTGGCGACCAGGAACGGCTCGATCCCCATGTTCATGAGGCGGGCGATGGTGGAGGGGGCGTCGTTGGTGTGGAGGGTGGAGAGGACCAGGTGGCCGGTGAGGGCGGCCTTGATGGCAATCTCGGCCGTCTCGAAGTCGCGGATCTCGCCCACGAGGATGATGTTGGGGTCCTGCCGGAGGAAGGAGCGCAGCGCCGCGGCAAAGTTGAGGCCGATGGAGTCCTTCATCTGCACCTGGTTGATGCCGGGGAGCTGGAACTCCACCGGATCCTCGGCGGTGAGGATGTTGACCTCGGGGGTGTTGATGCGCTGGAGCGCCGAGTAGAGGGTGTTGGTCTTGCCGGAGCCGGTGGGGCCGGTGACGAGGACCATGCCGTAGGGCTTCAAGATGTTGTCCTCGAACTTCTTCAAGGAGGACTTCTCGAACCCCAGCTTGGTCATGTCCAGGCGCAGGTTTTCCTTGTCGAGGAGGCGCAGCACCACCTTCTCGCCGAAGAGCGTGGGCAGCGTGGACACGCGAAAGTCGAGTTCGCGGGTGCGCCCCTCGACCTTCACCTTGAGCTTGATGCGACCGTCCTGGGGAAGCCGTTTCTCGGCAATGTCGAGGCGCGAGAGGATCTTCACCCGCGAGGTAACGGCGTCTTTCAAGCGCAGCGGCGGCGACATCATCTCGTAGAGCACGCCGTCGATGCGGTAGCGGATACGGTAGTTCTTCTCGTACGGCTCGATGTGGATGTCCGAGGCGCCGCGGCGGATGGCGTCGGTGAGAACGATGTTGACGAGGCGCACCACCGGTGCCTCGGAGCTCTCCTCCTCCAGCCTCTTGACGTCCAGGTCCTCGTCCTCTTCCAGCAGTTCGAGGGCGGCCTCCTCGGTCATCGAGAGGTCCTCGATGACCTTCTTGAGCTCCACCTCGCGGGACGAGCCGAAGTAGCGGTCGATGGCGTCGCGGATCCCTTCCTCGGAGGACACCACCGGCTCCACCCGGTAACCGGTCATAAAGGTGATCTCGTCCATCGCAAAGATGTTGGACGGATCGGCCATGGCCACCGTCAGGGTGGCGCCGGTCTTGTTCACCGGGATCACCATATACTTGCGGGCGAGCTCCACGGGGATGAGCTTGGCCACCGCCTCGTCCACCTCGAAGTGGCGGAGGTTGATGGAAGGCACCCCGTACTGATGGGAGAGGCACTCGATGATGTCCTCCTCGGACACGAAGCCGAGGCGAATGAGGATCTCGCCCAGCCTGCCGCCGACGCGCTTTTGTTCCTCCAGCGCCTTGTCGAGCTGTTTCTCGTCGATGAGCTGTGCCTTGACGAGCAGTTCACCGAGTTTGAGGGCCATCTGACTCCCTTCCGTGACGTTCCGAGCTGCCGGTAGATTCTACCACGGGGCTCCACGGTCGCTCGACGCTGTGCAACGTGGCGGTGAGGGAACCAAAGGTCAGTTCGGAGGTGATGCGCAGCGGCGTGTGCCACGGGTCGTCCGCCACCAGCAGCCTCAATGTTCCTTTTTGCCGCAGCATGCCGCCCTCCCGGTAGCGCGGCACCACCGGCAGCACCCGCTGCACGCCGCTGGCGGTGCGCAGCCGGGTGGCGCCCCCCACCGACACCACCAGGGGGTAGACCCGCCCCCCTGACTGGACGGTGAGTCGGAACTCGCTCCCCGCGGTCAGCGGCAGCGTGCGGAGCCAGAAGATCGATGCCAGCGTGTCCAGCACCGGTGGCGGCGCCGCCAGAGCCTGGCGTTCGGTCCCGCCCTTGAAGCGCCGGGCGGTGCCCTGCTCGGGGTCGAAGAGCACCAGCTCCTCCCGGTACTCCCCGTCGTCCAGGGTTTGCCGGCGCGACCACAGGACGGTGCCGAGCCGGGGATCGAGGATGGACTCCAGCTGCTCGTCCACCCGGGCGAAGCGGGAGACGAAGGGGGAGGACACGGCCCGGGACGCCAGGCGCACCGTGGGCTCGCCGGGGACCTGGCTCGCCTCCAGGGTCAGGGTGCCGCTCTTCAGACGCAAGTACGACAGCTCGTAGGTGAGGCGCTCCCCCTCCAGGAGCCAGGCGGGGGGATCGGCGGCGGGGATGCCACTGCCGGCGAGGGTGAGGAGAGCGGTGGCAGCGAGCGTTCTCACGCCTCAATGGTACCGCGTCCCGCCGGCGGGGGGGGAGCCACGGAGAAGACCGCCTGCGCCACCTCCTCCTCGCTCACCTCGCGCACGGCCCTGGTGCGGGCCCGGCCCTGCCGCCCGCCGCTGGCCGCGCCGGCCACCACCACGGCGCGGCGCCCCCGCACGCCGTTGCGCTGCGGGTCGGTGGCCACCATCACCGCCACCGTGGGGGTGCCAAGGGCCGCCGCCAGGTGCACCGGCCCCGTGTCCCCGCCCACCACTGCGCCAGCGTGACGGAGCGCCACGGCCAGCTCGGCGATGGTGGTGGGGGGCGCCATAAGGGCTCCGGGCGCCTCCAAAGCCACCCGCCGGGCCAGCCCCTCCTCCCCCGGCCCCCAGAGCACGGCCACCGGGAACCCAGCCCGGAGGAGGCGGCGGGCGAGAGCGGCAAAGGCGTCGGTGGGCCACGCCTTGCCCGCCCCGCCGGTGGCGGGGAGGAGGCAGGCGGCGCCAGGGGGCAGCCAGTGGGGTCGCGACGCGTGCCTCGTCAGGAAACGCCCGTCCGGGGTGGCGCCCGGGGTGGTCCGCCCCCCCACGGCTGCCGCCAGCGCCAGCGCACAGTCGATGGCGTGGTGCGCCCCCTCCGGGGGGTGGACCACCTCCGTGTAGCACAGGCCGCTCAGCCGTTCCCGCCGGGCAGCCGAGGCGAGCCCGACCCGCCGGGGCACCCCGGCCCACCGCGCCCAGACGGCCGACTTCAGCAGGCCCTGGGGGTCGAGGGCCAGGTCCGGGGCAAAGGCAACGATGTCCTGGCGCGCCGCCCGCACCTCGCGGAACGTTGCGGCAGCAGCGGGGCGGCGCCGCCAGCGTCGGGTGGCCACGGTGATGGTGCGGGACACGGCGGGGTGCGTGGCCACCAGGGGGGCGAACGGTTCCTCCACGAGCCACGCCAGTTCGTGGCCGGCAGCGGCGATTTCCTCGGCCAGGGGCCAGGTGTGGACGATGTCCCCCAGGGCGGAGAGTCGGGTGAGGAGGACGCGCACGGGCGGATTGTACCTGCCGGCCGGGGCCTTGCTGGGGCTTAAGGCGGCAGGCGGCGGATGGCGGCCAAGAGATCGGTGGTGGAGTGGTCCTTGGGGTCGCCGCAGATGGCGGTGACGCCGCCCCATTCCGCCACCACCTGGCGCTCCGGCACGGAGTCCGCGGTGTAGTCGGTGCCCTTGGCGTGGACGTGAGGGCGCACGGCGCGGAGGACCTCGGCCACGGTGAGCTCGTCGAAGAGGACGATCCAGTCCACGCACACCAGGTGCGCCAACAGCTCCACGCGCTCGGCCTGCGGCACCACCGGGCGGTGCGGCCCCTTGATGGCGCGCACCGAGGCGTCGCTGTTCACCGCCACCACCAGTACGTCCCCCAGCGCTCGCGCGGCTGCCAGGTAGCGGACGTGCCCCACGTGGAGGAGGTCGAAGGCGCCGTTGGCGAGGACGATGCGGCGCCCGTGCCGGCGCCAGCCCCGCGCCAGCGCTGCTGCCGTGGCGAGGGGGACGAGCTTGGCCGCCGGGTCACGCCGGGACAAAGCTTGCCCTCTCGATGGCCTCGTGCAGTTCCCCTGGCGAGACGGTGGCGGTGCCCAGTTTGGTGACGGCAACGCCCGCCGCGAGGTTGGCGAGCAGGGCCGCCTCCCGCGGGGTCGCACCGGCGGCCAGGGCCAGGGTGAGCGTGGCGAGAACCGTATCGCCGGCGCCGGTCACGTCCACCACCTGGGCGGTGCCGTACACCGGCAGATGGAACGGCGGCAGCCCGTCCTCCACCAGCGTCAGGCCCTGACTCCCGCGGGTGGCCACTAGGAACCGGGCGGCCAGCGAGACGCGCAGCGCCTCCGCCGCTGCCGCCACCTCCTCGTCCCCCTGGGGGGTGCGCCCGGCTGCCGCTGCCAGCTCCTCCAGGTTGGGGGTGGCGGCGTCCACCGGGCCGAGTCGGGTCAAGGCAAAGCGCGAGTCGGCCACGGAGAGGGCCGAGGGCGGCAGGGCGCGGCGGAGGGCCGCGACGCGCGGCGCGGTAACCGCGCCGTACCCGTAGTCGGAGACCGCCGCCGCGGCGGCCTGAGGCGCCGCCGCCGCCAGCGCCGCCTCCAGGCGTGCGGCTGTGGCGGGCGTGGGGGGCAGGCAGTCCTCCACGTCGTAGCGCGCCACCTGGTGGCGCAGCGACGCCGCGCCCCAGGCGAGGATCCGCACCTTGGTAACCGTGCGGTAGTCGGGAAGGACGGATATGCCAGCGGGGTCGATGCCGCGCTGGCGGAGCTGCTCCAGGAGCGAGCGCCCCGGCTCGTCGTCGCCCACCGCGCCCACGGCCAGCACCGTGCCGCCCAGGCTCGCCACGTTGGCCATGGCGTTGGCCGCCCCGCCGGGGACGTCGCGCTGCTCTTCGAAGCGCAGGATGATGACCGGCGCCTCGCGGGAGATCCGCTTGGGGGTGCCGAGGATGTACCGGTCGAGAACGAGATCGCCGAAGACCAGGACGCGTTGGCCCACGAAAGCGTCCACCAGCGCATGGAGGCGGGCCGCGTTTCCCACGGGCGGATTCTAGCCGAGCGGGGGGAGGAGCGGGCGCAGCAGGTCGCGAAAGCTGCCGCGGATGCACTCCGCGTCCACCTCCAGCCAGAAGACGCGGCTTGCCAGGGGGCGCGGCAGCTTGACCGCGTCCTTGCCCGTCATGACCAGGGCGAGCCGGTCCCGCTCCGCCTCGGCCAGCAGGGCGGCAATCTCGGCCGGTGTGAAGGGGTGGTGGTCGGGGAAGAAGCGGTGGCAGACCGGCTCGGCGCCGATTTCGCGCAGGGTGGCGAGAAATCGGTGGGGCGCGGCGATCCCCGCCACCGCCAGGACGCGGGCCCCCCGCAAGACCTCCGGTGGCGCCGGGCCGTCGGGCCCGTGAACCCGCCGGACCACGGTTCTGGTGGCTATCGCCGGGGCGGTGGGGGCGTAGCGGCGCAGCGCCGCCTCGGCGGCCGCTGCCGCTGCCGGGTCCGCGTTGGCAACGACGATCCCGCTGGCCCGCGCCAGGGCGCGAGGGTGTTCCCGGCGGGGGGCGCGCCGGGAGAGGGGGTCGGTGGCGTCCACCACCACGATGTCGAGGTCTCGCCCCAGGCGCCAGTGCTGGAAGCCGTCGTCCAGGACCAGATGGGTCGCCCCCCCGCGGGTCACCGCGATGGCGGCGCCGCGCTCGCGTCGGGCGTCTACGACGATGGGCACGCCGGGAAGCGTGGCCGCCAGGAGGGCCGGCTCGTCGCCGACAGTGCGCCAGTCCGCCACGGCACCGTCGGCGATCAGCACGGGATCCCGGCCACGGCGCCGGTAGCCGCGGGTGACCACCGCCGGGCGGAACCCCGCCCGCTGCAGCTCGCGGACCAGCGCGGCCACCGTGGGGGTCTTGCCGGTCCCGCCGCAGGCCAGGTTGCCGACGGAGATGACCGGTGCTGCCGCCCGGCGGGGCGAGCGGAGGCGGGTATGCACCCAGTGGGCAGCGACGTTCAACACCTCCAGGAGGCGGGATGCGGCCAGCAGGGGAGGGGGCAGGCTCATGGGCGGAGAAAGCGCTCGAGTTCGTCGACCACCGCGGCGGTGGCCCCGGCGTTGCGAGCGAGGATCGCTGCCGCCGCCTGACCCACCTCCCGGGCCGCGGCAGGGTCCCCGAACCACCGGGCGAGGAGGTCGGTCAGCTCAGAGGTCGTGCGCACGACGCGGGCGGCACCGTGGCTCGTGAACTCCCGGTAGACGGCGGCAAAGTTGCGGACGTGGGGGCCGGTGACGATGGGCACGCCAAAGCGGGCGGGCTCGATGGGGTTGTGCCCGCCGGTGGGGACGAGGGAGCCGCCCACGAACGCCACGGCGGCGAGGGCGTAGAGGGAGGCGAGCTCCCCCACAGAGTCCAGCACGACGACATCGAGGGGCCCCTCCACCGCTTCCAGGCGCGTGCGCAGGGCGCAGGAGAGTCCCCAGCCGGCAACCCGCTCGGCCACCTGCGGCGCCCGCTCGGGGTGGCGCGGCGCCAGCAGGAGGAACGGCCGGTTGCTGACCGGCAGGCGAGCCACCGCCTCCAGGACTAGCTCGTCCTCCCCTTCCATGGTGGAACCCGCCGCCAGGATGGGGCGGCCTGCGGCGACCCGGCGGATGGCTGCAGCCACGGGTGGCAGCTCGCTGGGCGGGGGGGAGTCGAACTTCACGTTGCCCACCGCCCGCACCCGTTCGGGGGGGAGGCCGATGGCCACCAGGCGCCGGGCGTCTTCCTCGCTTTGGGCGAGGGCGCGGGTGATGGGGGCGAGCAGCGGTGCCAGCAGCGGCCGGCAGCGGCGATAGCCGGCAAAGGAGCGGTCGGAGATGCGCGCGTTGGCGATGACGACGGGAATGGTGCGGCTGCGGCAGGCGTGGAGCAACTCCGGCCACAGCTCCGTCTCCACCAGCACCACCAGGCGGGGCCGGGCGGTCTCCAATGCCCGGCGCACCGGTCCGGGCAGGTCGAGGGGGAGCGGCACCACCGCATCGGCGCTGTCGTGACTGGCTGCCGTGGCAAGGCCGGTGGCGGTGGTGGCGGAGAGGATCAGGCTTACGTGGGGGAGGCGACGGCGCATCTCGGCGAGGAGCACCCGGGCAACCCCCACCTCCCCCACGGAGACGGCGTGGATCCAGGCGCCCCCCGCCGGTAGGGGGGGAGGGTTCCGCCACAGCCGCGAGGCCAGGCTCGGTCGCCGTTTGCCCCGGCGCCGGGCCTGCAGGATGAGCCACGGGGCGGCAACCGGCAGAGCCGTGGCGATGAGGGCGCGGTAGAGGAGGAGGGCCGGCGGCACCACGGGCGCAGTGTAGCCCAACGCCGGCGGGGCCGGCAGGTATACTTTCGCCGCCCCAACGCCGGGGTAGGTCGCCGCGTATACGGTTCGGAGGTTGGGTTTGGGATGGGACGTCTTCGCCTGTTGGTCCGCGCCGTGGTGAGCGGAGAGAAGGACGATCGGGAGCTCGTGTCGGCCGCCCGCCGGGGGGACGAGGACGCCTTTGCGACCCTGGTGCGCCGCCATCAGGCCGGGGTTCGGCGGTGCGCGGCACGCATCCTCGACGACAGCGAAGAGGCCCGGGACATTGCCCAGCTTGCCTTCGTGAAGGCGTGGGAGAACCTGGCCAAGTACGACCCGGCGTGGTCGTTCTCCACCTGGCTGTACCGGATCACCACCAACCTCGCCATCGACACGCTGCGGGCGCGCACGAGCCGCGAGCGCACCCACGTGGCCCACCTCCGCCTGGTGGGGGAGTCGGTGGGGCCGACCGCCCCCCGAGCCCTCTCGGAGCAGGAGGTGCAGCGGATCTTCGGCGAGCTTGCCCGGGTCCTGACCCCCACCCAGCGTGCCGCCTTCGTCCTCCGGGAGGTGGAGGGGCTGTCCACCGCGGAGACGGCACAGGCGCTCGGTTGCAGCGAGGCCACCGTCCGGAACCATATCTTTCAGGCGCGGGCGGCGTTGCGGCGGGAACTGGCGGCCCGCTACCCGGAGTACCTGCCGAAGGGGGGGCAACGATGAAGGATTGCCAGGATGTGACGCGGCTGCTCGGCCCGTTCCTGGCCATGGAGCTGGCGGCGGACGCCGAGAGGGCGGTGCGGGAGCACCTTGCGGCCTGTCCGCGGTGCCGCGCCACGGTGGAGGCGACCGAACCCGCCGTCGGGCTCGCCCTCCGCCTGGCGCAGGTGCCGGCGCCCAGCGACGAGGGTTTCGTCGCCGGCGTGCTGGCCGGCGTTCACCAGCGGCGGGTGGAGCGGGCGGTGCGGCGGCGGGTACGGGGGTGGGCCGTGGCGGCGGCCGTTGTCATGGCGGTCCTGGCCGGCTACGCCGGGCTGCGGGGTGGGCTGCGTTCCCCGGATACCGTAGCGTCGCGGGAGGCGGCGGAGGACACTGTCTTTGTGGAGGTGGAGGGTGAGGGGGTGACGGTTTACCAGCTCGCCTCCAGTGACGAGGAGACGGTGCAAGTGGCGCTCATCGTGGACCCGGGGTTGAGGTTGTGACCGGCCGCCTGTCCCTCGCGGTCGCCCTGCTGGTGGGGGCCGCGGTTGCCGCCGCGGCCCAGGAACAGGTACGGGTCTTCAAGATCCGCCACCGCCCGGTGCGGGAGGCCACGGTGGTGGTGGAGCCGCTCCTCTCCGCCACTGGCAGCATCCTCCTTCACCCGACGCAAAACACCTTGACGGTGCGGGACGAGGGGGAGGTGGTGGAACGGGTGGCCCGGGAACTGGAACGGTGGGACGTGCCGCCCGCCGCCTACCTGGTGGACGTGCGGCTCTTCCTGGCCTCGCAAAAGCCGCTCCCCCCGGGGCCTGGTTTCGGTCCGCCCAGCGGCGTGGACGAGGCCATCATGAAGCTGTGGAAGTACAAATCCCTGGAAGAGATCGGTGCCGTCACCGTGAGCGCCCAGGAGGACAGCCCGGTGGAGGCGGCGCTGGCCGGCGAGTACGCCATCCGGTTCACGTTGCGGGCCGGGCGCGTGGACCCCCGGCGGGCGATCCTCTCCCGGCTCGAGTTCTCCCGGCGCACCGCCAGCGCCAACGGGGCCGAGTCGCTGGAGCCGCTGATCCGCGGCTCGGTGAGCGTGAAGCTGGGGCAGACGGCGGTGCTGGGGGCCACCCCCTCGGAGACGGCGGAACGCGCCCTCTTCCTGGTGCTTGCCGCGCGGCGGGGGGAGCGCAGGTGAGCGAGTTCGTCGCTCGCCTGGGCACGCCGGAAGGGGCGGTGGTGGTGCAGCGCCACCGCGGCGCCAGCGCCGACGCGGTGCGCCGCGAACTGGAAGGGCGCGGCTTTCACGTGTTTCAGGTCCGGCCGGTGCGCGGTCGCTTTCGAGTGCCGCTGCTGCGCCGCCGCGAACGCATCGGTTCGCTGGAGTTCCTGGTCTTCAACCAGCAGTTGGCCACGCTCCTGCGGGCGGGGATCCCGGTGCTCCAGTCCCTGGAACTGCTGGAGCGTTCCCAGGCCAACCCGTACTTCCGCCAGGTCCTGGGGCGCATCCTCGACGACGTGAAGAGCGGCGTCGCCTTGTCCGACGCGTTCCTCGCCCAGGGGGAGCTGTTCCCGAGGCTGTACGCGGCCTCCCTCCTTGCCGGGGAGCGGTCCGGCGAGTTGGTCGGTGTTCTCGACCGCTACGTCAGGCACCAGCAAATGATGGAGGACGTGCGGCGGCGCGTCAGCTCGGCCCTCACCTACCCCGCGGTGCTGATGCTTCTGGCCTTTGGTCTCATCGTCCTGCTGGTGACCTACGTGATCCCCCGCTTCGCCACGTTCTACGTGCAGTTCTCTGCCGATCTCCCGCTCCCCACCAAGGTGGTGGTGGGCACCGCCTCCTGGATGAACCACAACGCGCCCCTGCTCGCGGTGGGCCTGCTGGTGGCCGGCCTCGCCCTGCGGCAGTGGGCCACCTCGGAGAGGGGTCGTGTCCGTCTCGCTCGCGTGGTCCTGAAGCTCCCTTTCGTGGGCGAGATCTTCCACTTCCTCGGCCTGTCCCAGTTCGTGCGCTCCCTGGGGACGTTGCTGGCCGGCGGGACGCCCCTCGTCAACTCGTTGGAGATCGCCACCTCCACGGTCACCAACCGGGCGATCCAGGCGCCCCTCGAGCGGGTGGCGCCGCGGGTACGGGAGGGGCAGGCCCTGTGGTCCTCGCTGGAGCACACGGCGCTGTTCCCGGAGCTGTCCCTGGCCATGGTTCAGGTGGGGGAGGCCACCGGGGCGCTGGAGGAAATGCTTTTCAACGTGGCCCGCTTCTACGACGAGACCATCGAGGTGCGCCTGGCCCGGGTGGTGACCCTCATCGAGCCGGCCGTTCTCGTGCTGATGGGGGGGGTGATTGCGGGGCTGTTGCTGAGCGTGTACCTTCCCATGTTCACGCTGTTGCAGTACGCGCGCTAGAGGGGTGGGGATGAGCGAGGACGTGACGACGGCAACCAAGGCGCTGCTCCGCGGGCTGGGTCGGGAGGCTGACGACCTGGCCAGAGCGCGCGAGCTGGCCCAGCGGTTGGGGCTGGAGCTGGACGACCTGTCCGAGTACCGCATCGACCCGGAGCTGTTCCGCCAGCTCCCCGTGGACGTGATGCTCCGCTACCAGTTCATCCCCCTCTTCCGCCAGGGGGACGCGGTGGTCGTGGTGATGGCGGACCCCTCCGACGTGGCCATGGTGGACGAGGTGGAGCTGGCGGTGGGGGCGCCGCTGCTCCTGCGGGTGGGGCCGGCCGGCAAGATCGCCGAGATCCTCGAGAAGTCCGAATCCACCCAGCGGGTGCTGGACGAGGCGACCGAGGACTTCCGCATCCAGCTCGTGCAGGAGCGGGACGACGGCGAGGAGACCCTCACCATCGACCGCATCGCCACCGACACCTCGCCCATCATCAAGTTGGTGGACACCATCATCTACAACGCCATCCAACGGCGTGCCTCCGACGTCCACATCGAGACCTGGGACAAGGAGGTGGTGGTCAAGTACCGCATCGACGGGGTGCTCTACCAAGCCATGGAACCCATCGACAAGCGGCACCACTCGACGATCATCTCGCGCATCAAGGTGATGTCGGAGCTCGACATCGCCGAGAAGCGAATCCCCCAGGACGGCCGCTTCAAGCTGCGTCTGAAGGGGCGCACCATCGATTTCCGGGTCTCCATCATGCCCACCACCCACGGCGAGAACGCGGTCATCCGCATCCTCGACAAGGAGTCCACCAGCAAGGAGTTCCGCAACCTCAACCTGGACGTGCTGGGTTTCGACGAGGAAACCAAGCGCAAGCTTCGCAAGTTCATCCGCGAACCGTACGGGATGGTGCTGGTCACCGGCCCCACCGGCTCGGGGAAGACCACCACCCTCTACGCGTGCCTGGCGGAGATCGTGTCGTCGGAGGACAAGATCATCACCATCGAGGATCCGGTGGAGTACCAGCTCCCCGGCGTCACGCAGATCCCGGTGAACGAAAAGAAGGGGCTGACCTTCGCCCGCGGGCTGCGGTCGATTCTCCGTCACGACCCGGACAAGATCATGGTGGGCGAGATCCGTGACGAGGAGACGGCGCAGATTGCCGTGCAGTCGGCCCTCACCGGCCACCTCGTGTTCACCACCGTGCACGCCAACAACGTGGTGGACGTGCTGGGCCGCTTCCTCAACATGAACGTGGACCTCTACAACTTCGTGTCGGCGTTGAACTGCGTCCTGGCCCAGCGCCTGGTGCGCCGCATCTGCGCCCATTGCAAGCGGCCGGTGGAGCCGTCGCGTCAGCTCCTGGAGGAGTCCGGCCTCACCGCCGCCATGGTGCAGGGGGTGACGTTCTACGAGGGGGCGGGGTGCGTGGAGTGCAACGGCACCGGCTTTCTCGGGCGCTCGGCCATCTCCGAGCTGCTGGACCTCTCCGACAACATCCGTGCCCTCATCCTCGACCGGCGCCCGGCCGCCGAGATCAAGCGCGCCGCCAAGGCGGAGGGGATGAAGTTCCTGCGCGAGTCGGCGCTGGAGCGGGCCTTCGCCGGGTTGACGACGCTGCGGGAAATCAACAAGGTGACCTTCGTCGAATGAGACTCGCCAGCCTCCTCCACTCGCCGGGACCGCCCCACGCCTTTGCCCTGGAAGGGGGGCGCATCGTCTACGGTCGTTTGAGCCGATCCCGGGACCGGCTGGTGGCGGTGCGCCCGCGCGCTCTCCCCCACGGGTGGTTCGAACTGGGACCGGTGGGCGTCCTGCACGTGGACCGGGCAACGCTGGAGGGCGCGTTGGCTGGGTTGGTGGCGGAGCTGGAGAAGGTGCCGGCGCGGGCCAGCCTGGTGGTCCCGAACTGCTGGGTACGGAGTCTGGTGGTGGAGGTGGGCGAGCTGCCGCGAAACCGCGCGGAGGCGGAGGAGCTGTTGCGCTGGAAGCTCAAGAAGCTCCTGCCGTGCCGACCGGAGGAGGCGCGGCTCGATTTCGTGCCCCTCCCCGACAACGGCCGGGTGTGGACGGTACTGGGGCTGGAAAAACCCCTTGCCGTCACCGAGGAGGTGTTCGCCGGCCGGGGGATTGCGGTGGGGCGGCTAGAGCCGGTGGCGCTGACGCTCCTTAGCCTCCTGCCTCCCGACCCCGCGCCGCAGCTCCTCCTCTCTCTCGATCCCCGCACGTTTGCGGCGATTCTGGTGGGGAACGGGGCGGTGCGGCTGGTCCGCCACAAGCTGCTGCCGGGAGCCGGGGCGGCGGCGGAGGCGGCGGTCCTGCGAGAGCTCGCGGCAACGCTGGCCTACGTCCGGGAGCGGCAGAACCCGGCCGGGCCTCTCACCGTGCTCGTGGCCACCGATGTGGAGACGCTGCGGAGCTCGGTGCTGCAGTGGGCCGAGGCGCAGGAAGGGGTGGAGGTGCGTCCCTTGACCGTCCGCGATCCGCGCCTCGGCGAGGGGGGAGAGGTAGAGCCGGTGACCGCATGGGCACTGCTGGCGGCGGGCATGAGGGTGGACGCATGAGGGAGCGCCCCAACCTTGCGGCCCGCCCCTTCGTGGATCGCCGCCCGGTGGTCCTGGCCAGTGCCCTGCTCGTGGTGCTGGCGCTGGTGCTGTCGGCAGTGACGGTGAGCGAGTTCGTCACCGCCCGGGGCGAGGAGCAGGCGCTGGCGGCACGGCTGGGTGAGTTGGAACGGCGCCGCAGCGAGGTCGCCGCTCAGGCGAGGACGCTGGACGCCGCGCTGCAGGGCGTGCGGTGGAAGGAGCTGGAGCGGGAGGCGGCTTCCCTGCGCAAGATCCTGGCGGCCCGCAACCTCTCCTGGAGCCGCATGCTTGGCGATTTGGAACGGGCGCTGCCGTGGGACGTGCGGCTCATCACCGTATCGCCGCAGGTGCGGGAAGGGGGGAGCTGCGAGGTGACCCTCCTCGGCTACGCCAGCGGCCGGGCGGCCTGGCTCACCCTGCTCGGGCGGTTGTTCGCCGACGAGCGCTTTGCCAACCCCATCCCGGTGGCGGAGGAGGCTCCGGGGCCCACCAACTCCCTTGGCCACAAGTTCCAGATCAAGGTCACCTACTGGCCGGAGGGGCGGCCATGAAGGGGCGCAGCCCGTGGCTGCAGTTGTGGCCGGCCTGGGCGATCCCCGCGGCGCTGGTGGTGGCCAACGCGGTGTGGCTGGGAGGGGTACGTGGCGCTGTGCTGGGGCGCGGTTCGCTGCTGGCGCGGCAGGTTCGCGAGGCGGAGGAACAGGTGGCCCGTCTGGAGCGGGAAGCGGCGGCGCTGGAAGAGGCCAAGCGGGGCAGTGACGCCCTGCGCGAGCGGCTGGCCGCTCTCCGCCAGGGCAAGATCGGCTCCATGAGCGCCAGGCTCGTGCCGTTCCTCGTCGACGTGGTCCAACGGGGCGCCGAGGCCGGTCTCGCCAGTGAGCGCATCGCCTACCAGGCGCGGCCGGACCAGGACGCGGGGCTGGTCTACTTCTCGGCCACCTACGAACTGGAGGGCAACTACGAGCAGATCCGCAGGTACATCGGCCTGCTCGAGCAGTCGCCGCAGTTCATCATCATCGAGCGACTGGACCTCCGGGGTGCCGAGGACGCCTCGGCGCTGGCCGTGAAGGTGCGCCTCGCCGTTGGGACCTACTTCTTCGATCTCGACCGCGCGCTCATGGAGAAGTTGGGCGTGACGGAGGTGCGCGGTGGCAGCTAACGCCAACACCCGCCAGCTCGCGCTACTCGCGGTGTTGCTGGTGGTTCTCGTCGTGGCCGTCGTGGTGCGAGTCCGCCCGGCCCTTCTCCAGGGGGTGGGGGTCGCCCAGGGCGGTGCCCCACGGGTGGGGAGGTACACGGTGCCCAGCTTCAGCTGGACCGACGAGACCGCAACGCCAGGCGAGGAGCGGCCGGTGGGGCGCAACATCTTCACCTTCGGGCCGCCACCCACACCGACGCCGGACCTGCGGCCGACCCCGACCCCGGCACCGACGCTGCCGCCGCGCCCGCGGCCCACACCCACGCCAGCCGGCGTGCTGCTGCCGGACGGCAGCCGGCTGCCGCCGCCGCCCCGGTTCACCCTGTCGTACCTGGGGTGGCTGGGCCCCGACCGCCTGCCCATCGGTGTGTTCCGGCAGGGGGAGGAGGTCCTCGCGGTACCCCGCGGCGAGACGATCGACAAGGTCTTCATCGTGCGCGAGGTGGGGCCGCTCGAGGTGACCATCGGCTACGTGGGGTACCCGGAGAGCGTTACCACCAAGGTTCCAATTTCGAGGTGAACGTGACGAAGAAGCCATCCTCAACGTTTGCGCTGTTGGCCGTGCTGGCCGTGGCCGCCTGGTCCTGCGCCTCTTACCGCGCGAGCCAGCGGGCCGAGGAGGCCGTGCGGCTCGAGAACTGGGATGCCGCGGTCTACTACTACCTGGAGGCGCTCGCCAGCGACCCCGGCAACCTGCGCTACAAGATGGAGCTCCAGCGCACGCGCCTGCGCGCCGCCGAGCGGCACTTCCGCCTGGGCATGGCCTTCAAGGAGGCCGGCGAGCTGCAGCGCGCCCGCTCCGAGTTCGAACTCGCCACCCAGCTCGACCCCACCCACCAGTACGCGGAGGTGGAACTCGCCAAGGTCCGCAACGACCTTCAGGTCCTCGCCGAGGAGGGGGGCGCAGCCAAGCTGGAGGCCATGAAGCGGGCGGCGGCGGAGATGAAGGTCAAGCCGCCGATGTTGAACCCCACCTCCCCGGAGCCGATCTCCTTGTCGTTTCCCAACCCCACCAACGTGAAGGACATCTACAAGGCCATCGGCAGCGCCTTCGGCTTCAACGTCCTCTTTGACCCGAAGCTCAAGGACAGCAAGGTGTCCATCGAGCTCAAGGAGGTGACGGCCAAGCGGGCGCTGGAGACCGTCATGCAGGCCGCGGGTCACTTTTACAAGGTCCTGGACGAGAAGAGCATCATCGTCGTCGAGGACACCCCGCAGAACCGCCGCGATTACGAGGATCTGGTGGTCAAGACGTTCTTCCTGTCCAACGCCGACGTCAAGGAAGTCAACAACATGTTGCGCTCCCTGATCGACGCGCGGCGCATTGCTGTCAACGAGCAGCTCAACTCCATCGTCATCCGCGACACTGCCGACAAGGTGGCCATCGCCGAGCGGCTGATTCGCGCCAACGACAAGTCCAAAGCCGAGGTGCTGGTGGACGTGGAACTCCTGCAACTCGACTCGTCAAAGCTGCGGGACATCGGCATGTCGTTGTCGTCGTACGCGTTCCCCATCACCATGGACCCCTCCACCATCACCGGGGCGGCGGACAAGACCCGTATCCCCCTCGACCGGCTGGGGGAGATCACCCGCTCCATGTGGGGGATGACGGTCCCCAACGTGACCATCAGCCTCGTCAAATCCTCCGGCGAGGCCGAGACGCTGGCCCAGCCGCAACTGCGCATCACCGAGGGGGAGAAGGCCAACCTGGTGATCGGCGACAAGGTGCCGATCCCCACCACCACCTTCAACACCGCCAACACTGTGGGCTCCAACGTGGTCCCCATCACGGCGTTCAACTACCAGGACGTGGGCATCAAGATCGAGGTGGAGCCGCGGGTCCACCACAACAACGAGGTGACCCTCAAGCTCCAGGTGGAGGTTTCGGAGCTGGGTGAGAACGTGGAGGTGGCCACCGGGCAGAAGCAGCCCAAGATCGGCACCCGCACCATCAACTCCGTGATCCGTCTCAAGGACGGGGAGACGTCGCTGCTCGCGGGCCTGTTCAAGTACAGCAAGCGGAGTTCCACAAGCGGTGTGCCGTGGCTGTCCGAACTGCCGGTGCTGGGCGGGCTGTTCCGGGCCAACAGCACGGACTTCAAGAAGACCGACCTGATTCTCACCCTCACCCCCCACATCGTCCGCAACCCCGACATCCGCGAGGAGGACCTCGCCCCCATCTGGGTCGGCACCGAGAGCCGCATCACCATCTTTGGCAACGCGCCGCGCGTCCAGTCGGCGGGTGGCGGCGGCGGCCCCTTCGGCGACGCCGAGGCCGCAGGCGGCGAGCCGCCGGCCGTGGCCCCGGCCGAGGAGGTACCGGTCTCGGGCGGCGGCATCCGCTTTGGCGACGAGGGTGAGTCGAGCGGCCGGAAAGGTCGTCCCCCCATCAAGATCCCGGACATGGGCACGTTCCCGGGGCGACCTCGGGGGGGAGGCAACGAACCGAGCGGGGTCGCCCCGGACGGGGGGGAGCCCCCCTCGGCGACGCCGGGTCGCGACGGTCTCGCCGCGGTGTCGTTCTTCCCGGCCCGCCTGCCGGTGGTGGTGGGCGCCACGGCGGAACTGGTAGTGACCCTGGAGCCTGGCTACGCCGGCGCGACGGCGCCGGTGCATCTGGCCTACGACCCCGCGCGGCTGGAGATTGTTGCCATCGAGGGGGGCGACCTGGCGGTGGGCAGCGGCAACGCCCGGGTGGAGTTCACCCACACCCCGGCCCTCGGTTGGATCACCGCCCGCTGGAACGGCCGGGCGACCCAGGCGGGCACGTTGCTGCGACTGGTGGTGCGGCCGCTGACCGCCGGGGAGGTGCCAGTGCTCTTCGCCGGGCCCATCGGCGAGACGGTGGGCGGGTCGGCCACCGTGGTGGCCCTCCCGGGGGGTGTCCAGGTGCCGGGGGTGGAGCAGCGATGAGACGTTCGCGCGGGTTCACGGCGGCCGAGCTGGTGATGGTGTGTGCCCTGCTGTCCATCCTCGCGGCCATCGCCATCCCCACTGGCCGCTTCATGGTGAAGCGCGAGCGGGAGGCAGAGCTGCGTCTGGCCCTGCGGCTCATGCGCAACGCCATCGACGAGCACAAGCGCCTGGCCGACCAAGGGATGATCCAGGTGGAGCTGGGCACGGAGGGATACCCCAAGACCTTGGAAAGCCTAGTGGAAGGGGTCGAGATCGTGGGCCAGCTCAACAAACGCAAGTTCCTCCGGCGCGTCCCCATCGATCCCATGACCGGCAAGGCCGAGTGGGGGCTGCGCTCCTACCAAGACGAGGCGGACTCGTTCACCTGGGGGGGGCAGAACGTGTACGACGTCTACTCCCTCTCCGAGGCCACCGCCCTCGACGGCACCAAGTACAAGGACTGGTGAGATGCAACAGGGCACAGGGAACACGGCAACGGGAACGGCGGGCGCGGCGCGAACAGGGGTTCCTCACCGGCGTCTGGCGGGGGGCGGGGCCGGCTTCACCCTCATCGAACTCATCATCGTCGTGGCCATCATCGGCATCCTGGCCACCATTGCCGTGCCGGCCATGAAGACGGCACCGCAGCGGGCCCGCGAGGCCGCCCTCAAGGAAGACCTGTACACGCTGCGCTCGTGTCTCGACCAGTTCCACGCCGACCGGGGCCGCTTCCCGTCGTCCCTCGAGGAGCTCGTCAGCTTCGGCTACCTGCGCGCCATCCCCGTGGACCCCGTCACCCGCTCGGCGGACACCTGGGTGGTGGAGTACGAGGAGGTCACCGAGGAGCAGGACGAGCGGCAGCAGGAAGCCGGGCCCGGCATCATCGACGTCCACTCGGGGTCGCAGGATGTGGCGCTGGACGGTAGCCGCTACGCGGACTGGTAGGGCTGCGGGTGGTCGCGGGCCCGGCCGCCGTCCGCTGCCGCGGAAGGTGCGGCGGCAAGCCGGATTCACTCTGGCGGCGGTGGTCATCATCATGGCGGTGATGGCCATCATGCTCACCGTGGCGGTGCAGACCGCCTCCTTCCAGAAGCGGCGGGAAAACGAGGAGGAGCTGATCTTCCGCGGCAACCAGATCATCGAGGCGGTGCGGCTGTTCCGCGCCCGCCACGGCCGCTTCCCGAGCTCCCTGGTGGAACTGGCCAAGGCCAACCCCAGGGTCCTGCGCAAGATCTGGAGCGATCCCGTCACCGGCAAGCCGGACTGGGTCCCCGTTTTCCTCGGCCAGGAGGGGACGCAGCTCACGCCGGGGGTGGGTACCGCGCCGGGGAGCCCGCCCCCGCCGGGCGCGGCGCCTACCCCATCGCCGCGGGCCTTTCCCCGCACCGACGCGTCGGGCCCCGTGGTGGGCGCCCACTCCCGCTCCTGCGAGACCTCCATCAAGGTCTTCAATGGCCGCACGCGCTACTGCGACTGGAAGTTCGTCTTCAACCCGCAGACCGCCCCAGGGGGTGGCAAACCCGTTCCCCCTGTGGGGCCGCCCCCCGGCGGCGGGCCCACCGGTCCCCGGCGACCACCCCGCGGCGGGGGCGTGGAGCCGCCCATCATCCCCTGAGGCGCGGCTGGGTCGCGTCGGTGCCCCCTGCTACACTGCGCCGCTGATGGCGACCGGACCCACTGTGGTGATCGAGGAACAGGGCAGCGGGGCGACGGCGGCGTTGGGGGTGTGGCTGCGGCGGGGTTCCGCCCACGAGCCCGAGGCCCTGGCCGGTGCCACCCACCTCATCGAGCACCTGGAGCTGCGGCGGTGCGGCCGCCGCGAGCCGGAAGAGATCGCCGCCCTCATCGACGCCCTCGGCGGCGCGGTGGACGCCTACACGACCCGGGAGTCGTGCGCGGTGACCGCCCATGTTCCGGCCGAGCGATGGCGGGACGCCCTTGCCCTGGTGCTGGACGCGGTGGCCAGGCCGCGTTTCGTGGCCGAGGACCTGGCCACCGAGAAGGGGGTGGTGGCGGCGGAGTTCGAGATGGTGCAGGACTCGCCGGCAGAAGTGGCCGCGGAACTGGCACTTTCCGCGTGTTGGGGGGAACACCCTCTGGCCCGGCCGGTGCTGGGGCGACGGGAGGTGGTGCAGGGGGTGAGCGCCGCCGATCTTGCCGCCTTTCACGCCGCTGCCTTCACTCTGGACGAGTTGCTGGTGGTGGGGGTGGGGCCCGTCGACGGCGCGGAGATCCGGGCGGAGGTGGAGGCGTTACCGTTGGCCCGGGGCACCGCCGCGCCGCTGGACCCGCCGACGTGGCGTCCCGCCTTCCGGGTGGAGGAGCGGGAGGCACTCGAGCAGGTCTACGTCGACATCGTCTTTCCCGCGCTGCCCCTCGGCCACCCCGACGCGGTGACGCTGGCGATCCTGGAGCAACTGCTGGGGGCCGGCGCGGCCAGTCGGCTGTTCCGGGAGTTGCGCGACCGGCACGGCCTGGTGTACGAGGTCGACACCTCCACCTACGCCGCACGTGTCGCCGGCGTGCTGGAGGTGACGTTCTCCGCCCCGGTGGCGAAGAGCAGTGCGTGCTGGGCAACGGTCCTGCGGGTGCTGGAGGAGGTGGGGGAGGGGCGCATCGCGGACCGGGAGGTGGCCTTGGCGCAGGAGGCGCTGAGCGCCGGTGTGGTGTTGGGCGCGGAAGGGAACGACGCGCTGCTCGATGCCCACGTTGGCGAACTGCTCGCCCGTGGGCGGCGGTTCGACGCGGCACGCCTACGCCGGGAGATTGCCGCGGTCACCCCGGAGGCGGTGCGCGAGCTGGCACGCCGTGTGGTGCGCCTGGAGGCCATGGCCGGGGCTGCCTGCGGGCCGGTGCGGGGAGTGCGGTTGCCGGAGCTGGTGGGGAGACGGGTGGCATGAGCGGGGAACCGGAAGTGGCGGTGTTGCGGCTCGCCCACGGGGAAGGGCTGCCGCTGCCCACCTTCGCCACCGCAGGCGCCGCCGGTGCCGACCTCTGCGCGGCCGTCACCAGCGACGTGATCATCCCCCCCATGCAGCGCGTTGCCGTCCCCACCGGCATTGCCGTGGCCATCCCCCCCGGTTTCGAGGGGCAGGTGCGGCCGCGCTCGGGGCTGGCGCTGCGCTGCGGCGTGACGCTCGCCAATTCTCCGGGGACCATCGACAGCGATTACCGCGGCGAGATTAAGGTCATCCTCGTCAACCTCTCCGACCAGCCCTTCGTGGTGCGGCGGGGGGAGCGGATCGCCCAGCTCGTCGTCTCGCCGGTGGCGCGGCCGCGCTTCGTAGCCCGGGACAGCTTGCCGGACAGCGAGCGCGGCACCGGGGGGTTCGGCTCCACCGGGGTGTAGGGTGCGGGTCGCGGTCCTGGCCTCGGGTTCTTCCGGCAACGCCACCGTCGTGGAGGCAGGCGGGGTGCGGGTGCTCGTGGACTGCGGCATCAGCCTGCGCCAGCTAGGCCTGCGTCTGGCCGCGGCGGGTCTCGGGGTGGCCGACCTCCAGGCGGTGCTCGTCACCCACGAGCACAGCGACCACATTGCCGGGCTCCCCACCTTGCTCCGCCGCCATCCATTGCCGGTGCTGGCCACCCGGGGGACGCTGGCAGCCCTTGAGCTCCCCGACGGCATTGACGTGACGGAGCTGCGCAGCGGCGCCCCCATTGCCCTGGGCAGACTGGAGCTGGTCCCGGTGGCCACCAGTCACGACGCCGGCGAGCCGGTGGCGGTGATTGCGACGGGCGACGGGTGCCGGGTCGGCCTGGTGACCGACACCGGGGTGATGACGGGGCTGCTCATGGAACGGCTGGCAGGCTGTCGCGGGCTGTTCCTGGAGACCAACCACGACCAGGACATGCTGCGCTGGGGCCCCTACCCCTGGCCGCTCAAGCAGCGCATCGCCTCCCGCAGCGGGCACCTGTCGAACCAGCAGGCCCAGAGCGCCATCGAGCGGCTGGCCCACGGGGAGCTCGAGGTGGTGGTGGGGATGCACCTCTCCCAGGAGAACAACCGCCCGGAGCTGGCCGCCCGGGAACTGGCCCTGCCGCTGCGCGGGGGGGCGACCCGGGTGCTCACGGCCTGCCAGGACCGCCCCCTGGTGGTGGATCTGCGCGGCCGGCCGGCGCCGTCCGGTCAGCTGGGACTGTTTGATCCGCCCTGAGCCCCGCGGTGCGGGCCCGACCTACCGGAGCGATCAGCCGCCGTCGCACCACTCTCTGGCGTTCTGGAACATGCGCAGCCACGGCGAGGCCGCCAGCGCCTCACGCCAGGCCGACGGCAGCCAGGGCCACTGCCACAGCAGGTGGGTGCGCTCCGGGTGCGGCATCATCGCCAGGTGGCGGCCGTCGGGGGAGCAGAGGGCGGCGATCCCGTGGGGCGAGCCGTTGGGGTTGAAGGGGTACGCTTCCGTGGCGTCGCCCCGGTCGTCGGCGTAGCGCACCGGCGCGAGCCGCTCGGCAAGCACGTTGGCGAGGACCGCGGCGTCGGGGAAGAACGCCCGCCCCTCCCCGTGCTGCACCCAGACACCTAGGACTGAGCCGGCCATTCCCCGAAGCATGATGGCCGGGCTGTCGAGGATGGCCACCGTGGCGAAGCGCGACTCGAACCGCCCCGAGAGGTTGCGCACGAAGCGCGGCTGGCGCTCGTCGCCGAGGCCGGCGAACGGGACGCACCCCAAGAGCGCAAAGAGCTGGCAACCGTTGCACACCCCCAGGGTGAAGGTGTCGGGACGCTCGAAGAACTCCTGGAACGCCCGGCGCAGGCGGTCGTGAAAGCGGATAACCGCGGCCCACCCCTTGGCGGAGTCCAGCACGTCGGCGTAGGAGAACCCCCCCACGGCGGCGAGGCCGCGGAAGCGGTGGAGGGAGACCTCGCCGGCGAGGAGATCGTGCATGGTGACGTCCCACACCTCGAACCCCGCCGCCCAGAATGCCGCAGCCATTTCCCGATCGCCGTTGGACCCTTCCTCCCGGAGGATGGCCACGGCGGGCCTGGAGGACCGCTCGAGAACTTCAGGACCCGTGGGCCGGGGCGTGAAGGAGAGCCGGTAGGGGGGAGCGGTGCGGGTGGCAAGCCCACCTTGCTCGGCGGCGACACAGTCGGGGTTTGCCTGGAGGCGCTCGATCTCGAAGCTGGTGGCCTCCCAGAGATCGCGCAGCCGCCCCACCGAGTCGGCCAGCACCTCGCTCCCGTTCACGCGGATCCTCACGAGATCGTCGCTGCGGGTGCGGCCGACGAGACGGGCGCTCGTGCCGTGGCGGGCGAGACAGCTCGTCACCGCCTCCATATCCGCCTCGTCCACCTCCACCACGAGCCCCAGCTCTTCGGCAAAGAGGAGCGGGATGGGGTCGACGCCGTCGGCCGTCAGCTCCACATCGATCCCCACGTTGCCGGCAAAGGCCATCTCCAGGAGGGTGGTGATGAGCCCGCCGTCGGAGCGGTCGTGCCCGGCGGCCACCAGGCGGCGGGCCAGCAACTCCTGCACCGCCCGGAACGCCCGGGCCAGGGTCTCGGGGTCGTCCAGGTCCGGTGCCTCGTCCCCCACCTGGCCGAAGGCCTGGGCCAGGGCCGAGCCGCCGAGGCGGCACCGGCCGCCGCCCAGGTCAAGGAGCAGGAGCCGACCGCGGCCCGGCAGGCGGAGGTCCGGGGTCACGGTGCCGGTGATGTCCGGGCAGGTCACGTAGGCGGAGATCACCAGGCTGCCCGGGGCCTTGACCACTTCCGTGCCGCCGTCCGCCGGCGCCAGCGCCGCCATGGAGACGCTGTCCTTGCCGCCGTCCACCGCAATGCCGAGGGCGACCATGGCGTCGCGCATGGCGCTCGCGGCATCGTACAGGGCCGCACCCTCGCCGGGGAGTTTGGCGGCCCACATCCAGTTGGCGGAGCAGCGAACGTCCCGCAGCTCGGTGACGGGTGCCCACACGAGGTTGGTGAGGGCCTCCCCGACGCTCATCCGCGCCATGGCCGCTGGGTTCACCAGGCTGAGGATGGGGCGCTCGCCAATGGCCGTGGCCGCGCCGGTGGTGGCAAGGTAGGAGTGGGCCACCACCGCCACGTCCGCGAGGGGCAGGTGGAGCGGGCCGACGCATTGCTGGCGCGCCACCAGGCCGGTGACGGCCCGGTCCACCTTGGTGGTGAGGAAACGCTTGGACCCCACCGCGAGGAGCCGCAGGACCCGGTCCAGGGCGGCGGCCACGGTGAGGCCTTCCGGCAGCGCGAGCGGCGCAAGGGGGAGGGGCCGACGCTCCAGCTGGAAACGTTTGCGCGGCATGTCGCCCAGCACGTCGGCGAGGGCCAGGTCCACCGGGGTGCTGTCGTCAGCGGCATCGTGCACCACAATGCGGCCGTCCCCGGTGACTTCCCCCACCACCGACCACGGAACCTTCTCCCGCGCGCACAGGGCGGCGAAACGATCCCTGGCCTCGGGGCGCAGCAGGAGGGCGTTGTTCTCCTGGTACTCCGCCCCCCACAGCTCCAGCACCGAAAGGGTGGGGTCGCCGGCAAGGACGTTGCGGATCTCGATGCGGGCCCCGGCGGGGTTGACCAGTTCCTTGAGCACGTTGCAGTTGCCCCCAGCGCCCTGGTCGTGAATGGCGACGATGGGGTTGGCGTCCCCCAGCTCGATGCAGGCGCGGACGACGCGGTTGAGCTTCTGCTCCATCTCGGCGTCGCCCCGCTGCACTGCGTTGAAGTCGAGCGCCTCCGCGTTCTCCCCCTGCACCATACTGGAGGCGGCGCCGCCCCCCATGCCGATGCGATAGGCTGGGCCGCCGATCTTGACCACCAGCATCCCCGCCTCCGGCGGCTGTTTCTCCGCGTGCCGGGCGTCCAGGCGGCCGATGCCGCCGGAGAACATGATGGGCTTGATCCACTCCCGCCGTTCCCCCGAGGGCAGGCGCAAGCCGAAGGAACGGGTGAACCCCTGGATGACCGGTTCGCCGAACTTGTTGCCGTAGTCCGAGGCGCCGTTGGAGGCCTCGATCTCGATGGCGAGAGGCGGCGCCAAATTAGCGGGGTAGCGGAAGGTGGGGTCCTCGCACGGGAGCTCGTAGCCGGGGATGCGGAGGTTGCCCACGCAGTAGCCGGCCGTACCCGCCACCACGTGGCCGCCGCGCCCGGTGGCCTGGACGTCGCGGATGCGTCCGCCGGTCCCCGTCTCGGCGCCGGGGAAGGGGGCCACGCCGGAGGGGAAGTTGTGGGTCTCGGCGGTGAAGATGACGTGCTCCAAGAGTTCGACGGGACGCAGCGGCCCCGGCCGGCCGGGCGCGCTGGCGACCAGGGTGGGCGCGCGGAAGCCGCGGATGGCGCTGGAGTTGTCCCGAAAGGCGATGACGCTGTTGTTGGGGTTGGCCTTGAGGGTCTGCCGCACCAGGTCCAGGAGGCTCTCCTCCATCTCCACCCCGTCGATCACCAACCGCCCCTTGAAGAACCAGTGCCGGGAGTGCTCGCTGTTCGACTGGGCGATGTCGAAGCACTCCACGTTGGTGGGGTTGCGGCGCAGGCGTTCGACGAAGAGCCGGGTGTAGGTGTCGAGGTCCCACTCGTCGAAGGAGAGCCCCAACTCCCGGTTGATGCGCTCCAACGCCCGCCGCCCCTCCTCGAGGAGGGGGACGGTGGTGGTGGGGGTGGGCGTCACGGTGAGGGCGAAACTCGCCAGAGGCTCGCGGTAGACGCACTCGGTCATCCGGTCGTGGACCAGGGCGGCAAAGGCCGCGGCAAGTTCCGGCGCCAGTGCCGGGCCGCGCAGGAGGTAGCGCCGGGAACGCTCGATGCGCTCCACCGCCTCGAGGCCGCACGAGCGGCAAACCGCCACGGCGTTGGTGGACCACGCCGTGGTGAACGACAGCCGCGGCCCCACCTCCACGATGGTGCCTTCCGCGTCGTCCAGGAAGGACGTCGGGCGGCAACGCTCCGGCTCGAAGGTCTCGGCGAGCAGCCAGTGCAGGACCGCGTGCTCATCGGGGGCGAGGGGGCGGCTCGAGCCCACGTTGAAGCAGTACTCGGTGGCCAGATCGGCAATGGCGGGGGAGACGTGTCGTCGCGCGGTCTCGAGCAGGCTCCGGCGTTGATGCTCCCCGAGCCCCGGCGAGCGGTAGAGGTGGAAGACGACCATGGGCGGGTTGTAGCAGGGTTGCGGCAGCGGCGCCAGGGGGTGGCTTGCCTCGGCGGCCCGGCCCGGCTACCGTGACGGCGTGGCGACGGCGAGGAGCGGGGGGTATCCCGGCGGATTTCGCGAGGAGTGCGGGGTGTGCGCGGTGAGCGGCCACGGCGACGCTGCCAACCTCGTGTACTTGGGCCTGTACGCCTTGCAGCACCGAGGGCAGGAGTCGGCGGGGATCGCCGCCTTCGACGGCCGCGAGATCCAGGCGCACCGCGCCATGGGGCACGTGGCCGACATCTTCGACCGCGAGGTCCTGCAGCGCCTGCCGGGCTCGCTGGCCGTGGGCCACGTCCGCTACGCCACGGCCGGCGAGTCATCCCTGGCCAACGCCCAACCCCTCGTCGCCCGCACCCATCGCGGCCCGGTGGCCCTGGCACACAACGGCAACCTGGTCAACGCCCGGCGCCTCCGCCAAGGGCTCGAAGCCGAGGGGGCCATCTTTCAGTCCACGGCGGACAGCGAGGTCTTCGTGCATCTGTTGGCCCGGTCGCGCCGCGCGTCCCTGGAGGAAGCGCTACTGGAAACCCTGGGGGCGGTGGCGGGGGCGTACGCCCTGGTGGTGGCGTGCGGCGAGCGGCTCTTTGCCGCCCGCGATCCCCACGGTTTCCGCCCGCTGGCCCTGGGGCGCCTGGACGGGGCCTGGGTGGTGGCGTCGGAAAGCTGTGCCTTCGATCTCTTGGGGGCCCAATTGGTGCGGGAGGTGGCCCCTGGGGAGGTGGTGGAACTGGCCGGGGAGGGCGGGCGGGTGCTGCGGCCCGGCACCCCCGACGGGTGGGCGCAGTGCGTCTTCGAGCACGTGTACTTTGCCCGGCCCGACTCGCTGGTCTTCGGGGAGTGGGTGGCGGTGGTGCGCGAGCGCATGGGCATGCGGCTGGCCGAGGAACACCCCGCCGCCGCCGACGTGGTGGTGGCCGTGCCGGACTCGGGCGTGCCCGCGGCGCTGGGCTTTGCCCGCCGCGCCGGTCTGCCCTTCGTGCTGGGCTTGGTGCGCAACCATTACGTGGGCCGGACCTTCATCGAGCCGCGGCAGTCCATCCGCCACTTTGGCGTCAAGGTGAAACTCAACGCCGTCCGCGCCCTGGTGGACGGCAAGCGGGTGGTCCTGGTGGACGATTCTATCGTCCGCGGCACCACCTCGAAGAAGATCGTGGCCATGCTCAAGGGGGCCGGTGCCACGGCGGTGCACCTGCGCATCTCCTCGCCGCCCACTCGCCACCCCTGCTACTACGGCATCGACACCCCCAAGCGGCGGGAACTCATCGCCGCCTCGGCCAGCGTCGAGGAGATCTGTAGCTTTGTCGGCGCCGACTCCCTCGGCTACCTCTCGGAGGAGGGGATGCTGGCCTGCTTTTCGGCAGGGGCGGGGCGGTTCTGCACGGCCTGCTTCTCCGGCCGTTACCCGGTCCTGGACGAGGAGGGCCCGGGGATCCTCGCCAAGGAGGAGCGCTGACGGGGACCGTGTGCCGGCCGTGGACCCCGGGGAACGCCCCGGGCGCTCCGCTATCATGAGGCCGGCATGACGGACGAGTCTCCCGACGCGGGCTGGACCTACGCCAAGGCAGGGGTGGACATCGACGCCCAGGACCGGGCGTTGGCTGAGGTCAGAAAGCTCGCCCGCGCCACCTTCACCGCCGGCGTGCTGGGCGACATCGGCGGTTTCGGCGGCTGCTACGCCCTGGATCCCGGCGAGGAGAGCGGCACCGTGTTGGTGGCGTCCGCGGACGGTGTCGGCACCAAGCTCAAGGTGGCGCAGCTGGCGGGCCGCCACGACACCGTGGGCGAGGACCTGGTCAACCACTGCGTCAACGACATCCTCGTCCAGGGGGCGCGGCCGCTGTTCTTCCTGGACTACATCGCCACCGGAGTGCTGGCCCCCGGTGTCGTGGTGGAGGTGGTGCGGGGGCTGGCCCGGGGGTGCGCCGCCAACGAGTGTGCGCTGCTGGGCGGGGAGACCGCCGAGATGCCGGGGCTCTACGCCCCCGGCGACCTGGACCTGGCGGGCTTCATCGTCGGCGCGTGCCGGCGCGACCAGCTCCTGCCCCGCCGCGACGTCCGTCCCGGCGACGCCCTGGTGGCGCTGCCCGCCAGCGGCCTCCACACCAACGGCTACTCCCTGGCCAGGAAGGTCTTCCTGGAGGTGCTGGGGCTGACGGTGGAGGACTCGGTGGCGGAGCTGGGGTGCACCGTGGGGGAGGAGCTTTTGAAGGTGCACCGCTCCTATCTGAGGGCGGTGGCGCCGCTGCTCCCCCGGGGGCTGGTGAAGGCGGCGGCGCACATCACCGGCGGCGGCATCCCCGACAACCTGCCGCGGGCGCTGCCGCCGGGGGTGGGCGCCGAGATCGACCTGGGGAGCTGGCAGGAGCCGCCCGTCTTCCGGCTCATCCGCGCGGCGGGAAGGGTGCCCGAAGGTGACATGCGCCGGACGTTCAATCTGGGCGTCGGCATGATCCTCGTGGTGGGCGCCGAGGATGTCGACGCTGTGCTGGCCGAACTGGCTGGCGAGGGCGGCTGGCTGGTGGGCCGCTGCACCGCGGCGAGCGGGGTGCGCTTCGTGGGGGAGCGGCGTGGCTGAGCGGGCGCGCCTCGCCGTCCTGCTCTCCGGTCGGGGCTCCAACTTTGCGGCGCTGGCTGACGCCTGCGACCGGGGTGAGGTGCCGGCGACGATCGTGCTGGTCGTGTCGAACCGCGCCGACGCCGCGGGGCTGGAGCGGGCGCGGGAGCGGGGGATCCCGGCTGCCGCGATCCCCTCGAGAGGCCTGACCCGGGAGGAGCACGAGCGGCTGGTGGTAGCCGCCCTGGAGAACGCCCGGGTCGAGTGGGTCTGCCTGGCCGGGTACATGCGGCTGCTCTCGGCGGAGTTCGTCTCCCGCTTTCCCCAGCGCATCCTCAACATCCACCCGGCCTTGTTGCCGGCCTTCCCGGGCCTGGAGGCGCAGCGACAGGCGTGGGTGTACGGCGCCAAGGTGTCCGGTTGCACGGTGCACCTGGTGGACGCGGGGTGCGACACCGGCCCCATCGTCCTCCAGCGCGCCGTCCCGGTCCTCGACCACGACACCCCCGACACGCTGGCCGCCCGGATCCTGGAGCAGGAGCACATTGCCTACCCGGCGGCGTTGCGGCTGCTGCTGACGCGACGCTGGCGCCTGGAGGGGCGCCGCGTGGTGTTCGAGTAGTTGCCAGGGGTCTTGCAGCGCTCGGTGCGTGCGCGGCGTCACACGACGCCCGGCGAGCGGCGGTACCATGAGTCGGGAGGCGAGGTGGACGTACCGCGCACCGTGCTGCTGGTGGGACTCGCTGCCGAGGTGGCGGAGCGGCTCCTCGGCGGTCTCGTTGGCCGAGGCTTCGCCTGCGAGGGCGTGGGGTACGAGGAGGGTTTCGAGCTCCTAGAGCTCGTGCCGTTCGACGCGGTGGTGGCGAGCTTTCCCTTCCCCCGCGAAATCCCCATGACCCGCTTCATGACCCGTCTGCGCAAGCGG